>Ga0209172_10000407_pt1 | contig 120376 bp, 103 predicted proteins | sample LarsenN4metaG_FD_184113 | JGI IMG/M metagenome (GOLD analysis project Ga0209172, IMG submission 184113) | Hot spring sediment bacterial and archeal communities from British Columbia, Canada, to study Microbial Dark Matter (Phase II) - Larsen... ... | reverse complement strand
GTGATTCGCGGGGTAAAGTTCCGTGACGGCGTCGAAGTGCACACCGAGAAGCGCGCTTCGCCACGTCAGGAGGGCAGCAGGGTCGCCGCCTGATCAACCGCGCATACACCAAATTTGACAATAGCTCTCGATATCACGCCATCGGCGTGTAACCGCTTGAAGTTCTCGAGGTCGCGGTCAAAGAAAGGATCTTTGTTGTTCCATTCGATCTCAAGCGCAAAGGTCCCTGTAGGAAAACGTTTTACGTGATCGATTTCGTGTGAAATGGATTCCTTTTCCTCTCCATCCACAGTCTTCTTGATTTCGAACTTGTGTTTCCTCCACCCGTAGATGTCCGAGAGCGAACGGCGTAAGCGCTGCGTGAGCTTGCCTTCTCCGCCGCCACTTCGCACGAGTTCTTCTATGGGAATCTGCACTTGGAGGAGGGCGGACTCCAGCTCCATGACCGCCTGCGGCATGTCGTGTGTCAAAATTGCTTCAGCATGGTGGAGTGCCAAAACTTGAAAGCCCTTCTTCTTTATCTTCTCGAACATTCCCCCTACCGTTGTTTGTCGCTATCGGATCAGCCTGTACGGTAGCATAATTCGAGACACCGAGCCCGTTGGCGGCGAACACGCCGAAGCGCAGCTGTAGGCGGGAAGGGACAAGAAGCCCGCTATCACTCTGGGTACAACCTCAGGCGCCCTTATCCATGCCATTCTCCATGATCATCTTGACCTCTACAGATGGCCGCGGTTCGGCCAGCGCGGCATAATAACCCTCCCTCGATCGCATCCGTCCCCGCAGGAGGAGAACGTGAGTCCCAAAACGCGTGCAGCGCAGATCCGCGCCAGCCTGCCCCATCCGATCATCGATGGTGACGGGCATTGGCTCGAGCCGATTCCGGTTTTCCTCGAGTATCTGAGCGAGGTCGGCGGTCCGAAGGCGGTGGACGCATTGCGCGCGTACTGGCACCGCAACACCGCGTGGTATCGCGCCGACTGGAGCGAGCGCCAGCACCGGCGTCTGCGCCGCACGATCTGGTGGGGCGTCACGACGAACACGCGCGACAAGGCGACGGCGCTGCTCCCCGCATTGCTCGATGAGCGGCTCCCCGAGCTCGGCATCGACTTCGCGCTCATCTATCCGAGCTTCGGGCTCAGCATCAGCGCCATCAACGACGACGAGCTGGTACGGGTCGGTGCGCGCGCCTACAACATGATGACGGCCGACATGTTCGCGCCGTACACACGACGCTTCGCGCCCGTCGCCGTGCTTCCTGCCCGCACGCCCGATATGGCGATCGAAGAGCTCGAGTACGCGGTGGGCAAGCGCGGCTACAAGGCGATCATGCTGCGCGGCAATCCCGAGCGTGTCATTCCCGCCGCGGCGGACGGGACGGATCCTGGGAAGGCGGCGTGGTACGTCGACAGCATCGGGCTCGACAGTCCCTACGACTACGATCCCTTCTGGAAGCGCTGCGTGGAGCTCGGTGTCGCCGTCACGCAGCATTCCGGCAGCGGTCGCTGGTCGGACCGCGCCTCCATCAGCAACTTCACCTTCAATCACGTGGGACACTTCGCGGAATCGAATCACGCCTTCGCGCGCAGTGTTTTCCTGGGCGGTGTGGTGCGCCGCCATCCCACGCTCAATTTCGGCTTCATGGAGGGCGGCGTGAGCTGGGCCTGCCAGCTCTGCCTCGATCTGATCGAGCACTGGGAGAAGCGTCGTCGCGCGGGATTGCAGTATCCGGGTGCGACCGATCTCGGCGAGCTGCGCGGGCTGATCGACCGTTACGGCGATGCGAAGTTGAAGGCGCACGCCGACGCGATCATGAACAACCTCGACGCGTTTCATCCGGAGTGCAGCATCGAGGAACTGTCGCGGCCCGAGCACGTGTTCGACGATTTCGAGGCGGCGGGCATCGGATCGAAGGACGACGTGCGTGCGGTCTTCACGCGCAACTTCTACTTCGGGTGCGAAGCGGACGATCGCGCGACGATGTGGGCGTTCGACCCGCGCATGGGCGTGCGGCTGCGTCCCGTGTTCAGCTCCGACTTCACGCATTTCGATGTACCGGAGTTCGAGGAAGTGATCCCGGAAGCGTTCGAGCTGGTCGAAAAAGGATGGGTGACTGAGGACGACTTCCGCGAGTTCACGTTCACCAATGCCGCGCGGCTCCACACGCGCAACAATCCCGACTTCTTCAAGGGCACCGTGGTCGAGCGGGCCGTCGCCGAAGCGCTCGGGCGCAAGGAAGAACCGGCAGAGCAGCTCTGAGCCGTTAATAGAACCGGCGGCCATGCCGCAACTCGTCTTCATCCACGGCCCCGGCGCGGGCGGTTGCGCCGACGCCTACCATTACCAGCGCCGGCATTTCCCCGAGAGCCTCGTGCCGAATCTGCCGGGGCACCTCGAGGGCGCGCGCTGCCCGGATGTCGCACGTTACGCCGAGTGGTTGCGCGGCTGGCTGTGGGCGCAGGGCCTCAAGCGCGATCTGGTGCTGGTGGGCTACACGCTGGGCGCCTCGATCGCGCTGCAGTACGGCCTCGACTACCCTGAGGAGGTGAAAGGGCTGATCGCAATGACCGTGGCCGCGCGTCCCAAGGTGCGTGCCCCAGGCACCTACGAGCTGCGGCTCCGCGCGCCGGAGAATCCTCAAGTGTACGAGGAGTGGCTCGCGTTCCAGAGGAGAGCGATGCATCTCGTGGAGCCGGGCTTGCGCGAGCGTCTGCTCGAGCGCCATCGGCAGGTGGGGCCGCTCTCGCAGTATCACGATCTCATCGCGATCGACACCTTCGACGCGCGCGATCGCATCTCCACGCTCAAGCCCAGGCTCATGCTGCTCCGCGGCCTCCGCGACCACGGCAATCCGCCGGAGTACGAGAAGGAGATTCACGACGCCGTGCCGGGCTCGACTTACATCAAGCTGCCGGACGCCGGCCACTTTCCCTGCACCGAGATCCCGGACCAGGTCAACGCGCTGATCGAGGAGTTCCTCTCTCAGATCTGAGACCCCGCGTATGCCGCGCTACTCCGCTCGCATGCCGGCGGCCTTGACGAGCCTCCCCCATTTTTCCGCCTCGGCCCCGAGGTAGCGGGCGAATTCGGCGGGCGTATCCCCGATGGGCTCGAGCGCCGACTTTGCCATGCGCTCAGCGACAGCCGGCTCCCGCAGCACGGCGGCGATTTCGCGGTAGAGCCGGTCGAGGATCGCCTTCGGCGTGCGGGCGGGTGCAACGAGGCCGTTCCAGTTGTTCGCTTCGTAGCCGGGAACGCCGGATTCCGCAATGGTGGGAAGGTCCGGAAAAAGCGTGGAGCGCTTGCTCGTGCCGATGCCGAGCGCGCGCAATCGGCCCGAGCGGATGTGCGGCTGCGCGGTGGTGAGATTCGCCATCATGAGCGAGAGCCTGCCGGCGACGAGATCCGCGACTGCGGGTGCGCCGCCCTTATACGGCACGTGCACCGCTTCCACGCCCGCCATGCTGGTGAAGAGCGCCATGGCGAGGTGTCCCGCGCCGCCCACGCCGCTCGATCCGTAGTTGTGCTTGCCGGGGTTTGCCTTGAGGAGCGAGATCAACTCACGCGTCGATGCCGCGGCGACCGACGGATGAACGACGAGCAGATTGCTCGAGGCTGCGATGTTGGTCACCGCGGCGAAATCGCGCTCCAGCACGTAGGGGACTTTCTCGTAGAGCGCGGGATTGACCGCCAGCGGCGGCGTCGCCATGAGCAGCGTATGGCCGTCGGGTGCCGCACGCGCGACGATTTCGGTCCCGATGAGCGTGCCGGCTCCGGTGCGGTTGTCCACGACGAATTGCTGTCCAAGGCGCTCGGAGAGGCGCGCGCCGACCAGCCGGGCAACGGTATCGGTGGAGCCGCCCGCGGAATACGGCACCACGAGCCGCACCGGTCGATCGGGATAGGCGGCGTGCGCGCAAAGTGCGGCCAGAGCCGCGAATGCGGTTGCGAAAGCCGTAACGAGCCGAGCGGAGAAGCGCGTCGCGGGATGCCGAGCGCGGAGTTGAGCGCGTCCCATCATTCCGGCTGTATCCCGGCGCTTTTCACCACCACCGCCATCTGCCGGGTTCCTGACTGCTGCAGCTCGATTACCTGCTCGGGTGTCGTATGTGCGGTGAAGATGCCCATGGCGAGATACCGCTCCTGGATCTCGGGCGTTTTCATGAATTGCGCGATCTCGCTGTTGATGCGATCGATGATCGGCCGGGGCGTCCCGCGCGGCGCGGCGACTGCCCACCACTGGCTCGGGAAATCCGCCTTGACGCCCGCCTCCGCCATGTTGGGCACATCGGGCAGCGTCGGCGAGCGCCGGTCGGAGGTGACAGCGAGCGCGCGCAGCCGCCCGGACTTGATGTGCGGCACCGCAGGCACCATGTCGGAGAACGAGACGTCGATCTGTCCCGCCACGAGATCGGTCACGGCGAGGACGCCGCCTTTGTAGGGCACGTGTACGAGTTTTACGCCGGTCGCGCTCTGGAACACTTCGCCGACGATGTGCGCGGTGGTCCCCACGCCGCCGGTACCGAAGTTGAGTTTGCCGGGCCGCGCTTTGGCGAGCGAGACGAACTCGCGTACGCTCTTCGCCGGAACGGAAGGATGCACCACCATGACTGAGGCCGCCGTGGCGACGAGAGAGATCGGCACGAAGTCCTTGTGCGGATCATAATTGAGCTTCTCGTAGAGAAACTGGTTGGTGACGAGCGCCGAGCCGCTCGTGAGGATCAGCGTGTAGCCGTCGGCGGGCGCCTTCGCCGCAATTTCATGCCCGAGATTGCCGCCGGCGCCGGGACGATTCTCCACGACGACCTGGCGTCCCAGCGAATCGCCGAGCTTCTGCGCGACGATGCGGGCGAGGACGTCGGTGGTGCCACCGGGCGGGAAGGGGGCGATCATGCGCACGGGCTTGCTGGGATACGGCTGCGCGTGCGCCGCTGTGCAAAGCGCGGCAAAGGCGATTAGCGGCAGCAGACTGATCGATGTGCGAAGCAGGGGTTTCATGCGCGATGCCTCCTTTGTGTGGGGGATGTTATACCATGCAAATATCGCGCACGGCGGCCGCTATGGAAGGGGAAACGGATGTTCAAGTCCGGAGCAGTGATGATGAGTGTGACGGCAGCGCTGCTGCTGGCGGCCGTGTCCCTGCACGCGGCCGATTACCCCGAGAAGCCGGTGACCTTCATCGTTCCGTTCCCCGCGGGCAGCGCGACCGACATCCTGGCGCGGGTGGTCGGGCAGGAAGTGACGAACGAGACGAAGCAGCGCGTGCTGGTCGATCCGCGCGGCGGTGCCGGGGGCAATATCGGCGCGCAGGCTGCGGCTCGCGCTCCCGCCGACGGCTATACCGTATTGATCGCCACCAATACCACCCATGCCGCGAACCAGCATCTCTACAAGCAGCTTCCTTATCACCCGGTAAAGGACTTTGCGCCCGTGAGCGGGCTTGCGCAGGGCTACCAGATCATGGTCGTCAATCCCCGCGTGCCGGCGCAGCGGGTGAGCGACTTCATAGCGCTCGCGAAGAAGAATCCCGGCAAGCTCAGCTTCGGCCAGGGCAGTTCCTCGGCGCGCGTGGCGGTGGAACTGTTCCAGCAGATGAGCGGCACGAAGCTGTTGCACGTCCCGTACAAGGGCAATCCGCTGGCGATGCAGGATCTCATCGGCGGGCACATCGACATGATGATCGTCGATATGCCGACCGGATTGCCGCACGTGCAGAGCGGGAAGGTGCGGGCGCTCGCCGTCACCAGCCGCTCGCGCTCTTCGCTCGCGCCGGAGTTGCCCACGCTCGACGAGGCGGGCGTCAAGGGCTACGAGATGACCTACTGGTTCGGCGCCTACGTGCCGGCCAAGACGCCGCCGGCGACGGTCAGGCGGCTGAATGAACTGCTGGTGAGGGCAGTCGCGTCGGAGCCCGTCCAAGCGCACTTTGCGAAGAACGCCCTGGTCGCGTTTTCGACGACGCCCGAGGAGCTGGGGAAATTCCAGCTGGCCGAGACCGAAAAGTGGGGCCGCATCATCAAGGCTGCTGGAATAGAGCCGGAGTAAAGCGCGGGTTCAACTTTCGGGCTTGATGCCGACGTGCCTGATCACCCGCGCGTACTTCGCGGTCTCGGACTTGATGTGCGCGTCGAACTCCTGCGGCGTCGAGGCGACGACGTTGAGGCCCTGCGTCGTCAGGCGCTCGCGCACGTCCGGCATGTTCAGCACCTTCACGAGCGTCGAGTGCAGATGGGCGACGATCGGCCGCGGCGTCTTCGCCGGCACGAGAATGCCGTGCCAGCTCGAAGTCTCGAATTTCGGGAGGCCCGATTCGGAGGCGGTCGGAATCTCGGGCGCCGCCGTGCTGCGGGATGTGCTGGTCACCGCGAGCGCCCGCAGCTTCCCGGATTTCACGTGCGGGAGCGCGGCGAGCAGCGCCGAGATGATCATCTGCGCTTCACCCGCAAGGACGGCCGTGAGCGCCGGCCCTGTCCCCTTGTACGGGAGGTGTACCACGTTGATCCCCGTGACCAGCTTGAAGTACTCGACCGCGATGTGGTTCGCCGTTCCCGTGCCCCCGGAAGCGTAGTTGAGCTGCCCCGGCTTCGCCTTCGCGAGCGCGATGAGATCCTGCACCGACTTCGCGGCGACGCCGGGATGCACCGAGATCACCTGTGGCCCGCTCGTGAGCTGCGTCACGGGCGCGAAGTCGCGCTGCGGGTCGTAGCGGAGATTGGGATTGAGCGTCGGCTGGATCGTGAGTGCCCCGGACGGGCCGAGGAGCAGGGTGTAGCCGTCGGGCGTCGCGCGCGCGACCAGCTCGCAGCCGACGATGCCGCCGGCACCGGCGCGATTGTCGATGACGACGCTCTGACCGAGGGCTTCGCTCAGCCGCGGATTGATCGCACGGTTCACGATGTCGCTCGGGCCGCCGGGCGGAAACGGATCGACGATGCGTATGGGACGGTTCGGATACGCGTTCTCGGCTGCGACGGCGGCGCAGAGCGGCAGGGCCGCGAGCGCGGCGCACAGGAGTGACTGGATACGTGACATCGGGGCTATCTCCCCAAAAGACGAGAAATCCGATCGGCTCGGTATTTCGGCTCAGCGCGGGCGCAGGCTCGCGACTTCGGGTACCGTCACCGCTCCGGGCCGATCGCGCAAGAGCTCGTAGTAACGCGCGGCGAGTGCGAGGTCCTGCAGCGCCATGCCGACCGACTTGAAGGTGACGAGCCCACCGGCAGGGACCTCGGCCTTGCCGGTGACGATCTCCGCGAGCGTCGCGCACTTCGACCTGGGCGGCGCGCCTGCGTCGGCCGCGCGGCGCAGTTCGCCCGCTTCCTCGAACGCGTGTTCCGAGTCGACGATGACGCGCGCCGCGTCTCGAAAGCACTGCTCGTCCACTTCCGCGAACTGCTGGCGCGTGTTCCCGACTGCGCACAGCAGCCGGCACTCTGAGAGCCATGCGCCTTTGACGATCGGGTCCGGCATGCGGGCGTTGCTCGCGGTCGCAACGACCGAGTGGCCACGCACCGCTTGCTCCGCCTGATCGACCGGGGTGACGGAAAAGCCAAGCCTCGCCGACATCTCGCGCGCGAAAGTCTCGCGGTTCGCCGGCGTGGGGCTGAAGACCGAAGCGCTTTTCACGCGATAGACCGAAGCGAGGCTTTCGAGCTGCATGCGGGCCTGATTGCCGGAGCCGATGATGCCGATCGTGACGGGTTGCTCGAGCTTCACCCGGCGCGCCGCAACGCCGCTCGCCGCACCGGTGCGGAGATCCGTGATGATGCGCCCGTCGAGTATCGCCAGCAGCTCGCCGTTGCGCAGATCGTAGAGGATTACGACATAGCGCGTGCCGGCGCCCTTCACGTTGTGATAGGCCTTCATTGCGCAATAGCCGGCCGCGCTGTCGGCGGCGAAGAGAATGCGCATCGCGCCGCCGTCGAACTCGGTGTTGAACTTGGGCGAGACCGTCGTGCGGCCCGCGGCCTGGTGCTTCAGCGTTTCCTCGAGCAGATCGATCGCCTCCCGCATGCCGATCGCGCCTTCCATGCGCGCGGCATCGAGCATGAGCGTCATGGCGCAGCCTTCGCGTATCCGAGCCCCGTCAGCACCGCTTTCGAGACGGCGTACTCGGCTTCGAGGAACTTCGCGAATTCCTTCCCCGAGAGGAAGTAGTGGCCGAGATTGCGCTTGTCGAGCGGCTCGCGCCACTCCGGCGTCTTCACGAGCCTGGCAAACGCGTCTTCCCAGTACGCCGCTTGCGCCGCCGTGATGCCGGGCGGCGCGAAGACACCGCGCCAGTTGGTGACCGACGGAACGTCGAGTCCCTGTTCGCGCAGTGTGGGCACGTTGGCGAGCGCGCCCGGCTGGCGCTCGGGGGCATTGATGAAGAGGATGCGCGCCGTGCCGCTTTGGACGAACGGCAGCGCAGCCGTCGCGGAAGAAGCGACTGCGTCGATGTGCCCGCCGCCGACGCCGAGGTACGAGTCGACGTTGGTCTTGAACACCACGACCTTGAGCTGCCGGGGATCGATGCCCGCCGTCTTCGCGATCTGCGAGAGCGCGATGTGGTTGGAGCCGCCGCGGCTCACCACGCCGAACGACATCGACTGCGGATCCGCCTTGAGCTTCGCCACGAGATCGTTCACGTTGCGGATCGGAGAATCCGCCCGCACCGAGACGACGCTGTGCTCGACCATGAGCAGCGCGATCGGCGTGAGATCGCTGTAATGCTGCTGCGTGAGGCCCGTAATCTGCGTCGTGAAGACGGTGGAGGTCGAATAGAGGAGATAGTGGGGATCCTTCGGATGCTGGCGCAGATACACCGTGGCGAGCGTCTGGTTGCCGCCGGCCTTGTTCATGACGAGCACCGGCGTCGGCACGAGCTTGTAGTCCTGCATGATCCTCTGGATCAGCCGCGCGACGTTGTCGTTGGCGCCGCCCGCCGCGGTCGGCAGGATGATCTCGATCTGTTTTTCGGGGCGCCATGCACTCTGCGCCGTGGCCAACGTCGCGGAGAGGCTCGACACGATCGCGCACAACAGCGAGCAGGCGCGCCTCCAAGCGTCCGACTGCCTCATCGTCTCCTCCGGAAGGGTGCGGGGCGGCTTTACCAGCCGCGCGGTTCGACGCGCAGATAGGGCAGGGCGCGCACGCGCTCGACGTAGGCCATCATCTCCGCCTCGGGCAGGCCGATCGCCGGCAGCCGCGGCTCGCCGCAGTCGCGACCCATCGCGCGCAGCGCGCCCTTCAATCCCGAACGTCCGGCGCGCTTCACCACGTGGTGCAGCTCCGCCATCTGCTCCTGGAGCTTGCGCGCTTGGGTGAATTGCTGCCTGGCGCAGTATTCGTAGAGCTCGCGCGCGAGCCTGGGCGCGACGCTCGCGAGCGGCGAGAACACGCCGTTCCCCCCGAGCACCCCGTTCGAGACCATGAAATCGGTGCCGCTCAGCAGCTCGAGCTCGGGCCGGATCTCGCGTCCGAGGGAGCACACTTCCGCCATGAACACGAAGCGCATGCTCGAATCGACCACGCCTGCCACGTTGTCGAGCTTCTTCAGCACGTCGGTCACGATCTCCGCGTTGATGTGGGTGCCCGCGTCCTCGACCACCGGCGTGCAGATGAAGAAGGGGAGTTTCGTCGCGCTGCCGATCTGTACCAGATGCTCGACGACCATCGAGGGCCGCGGGTGCCAGAAGTAGGGCGGATGCGAGGCGATCGCCGCCGCGCCAGCCTTCTCAGCGTGGCGCGCGCGATCGACCGCGATCGCGGTTCCGGGATCGCTCACGTGCGCGATCACCGGCACGCGCCCCTTGACGTGCTTCACCGCGAACTCGATGAGGGTGCGTTGCTCCGCATCGGTGAGACTCACGTCCTCGCCCGCGGGCATCGGCAGAGCGAGCGCGTCCGCGCCGTTGTTCAGATGAAAATCGAGGACCTTGGCGTAAAGCGCGTAATTGACGCTCTGGTCGGTGTTGAACGGCGTGACCGGGCAATGCACGAAACCGGGCTTGAATGCGCTCATGGTGCGCCTCCTACCAGCCGTGCGGCTCGGTGTCCATCACGCCCAGCTCCACGAGCTGCCTGCACAGGAACTCGACGCGCTCCTTCGAGGCGGTGGGCAGCGGCGGGCGCGTGGGGCCGGCTGCGCGTCCCATCGAGATCATGGCGCCCTTGAGCGAGGACGGGTACTGATCCTTGAACAGACGGTAGAGTTTGGTGATCTTGTACTGGCAGGTACGGGCGGTGGGCCAGTCGTTCGCGACGAGCGCGGCGTAGAAGCGGTTGCAGAGGTTGGGCGCGATCGCGCCGCAGGAGGAGAACGAGCCGCACGCGCCCAGAGGGTAGGAGGCGAGCAGGTGCTCCAGCCCCATGATGATCGCGAAGTCGGGACGCATGTTGAGTGCGACGCGCGCGATCTCCATGAACTTCTCGGAATGGAAGCTCGCGTCCTTCATGCCGATGTAATTGGGCAGCCGCTCGATCAGCCGCTCGGTGAGCTCGCTCGTGAATTCGACGCCTTCGCCGTTGCGCCACGGCGAGTTGTAGGTGAGCACGGGAAGGTCGGTGTGGGTGCCGATGCGCACGATCGAGCGGTAGATCTCCTCCTGCGTGGGCCGGCGGCAGTAGGGCGAGATCGTGAGAATCATGTCGGCGCCGATCTTCTGCGCGTGCCGCGCGAGATCGAGCGCGTCCTCTTCCGAGAGCGTGCCGACGAAGATCGAGACCGGCACGCGCTTTGCGACGGTCTTCACGATCACTTCGGCGCCGCGCTTGCGTTCCGCGATCGTGAGGTTGGGGGATTCGGCCTTGTGGTGCGGCCAGGCGATCGCTGGAGCGCCGTTCCGCACGTGGAACTCGACCATCTTCGCGAGCCCCTCGTAGTCGACGCTGAAATCCTCGTGCAGCGGCGTGACGGGCGCCTGCATGACGCCGTGGAGCGTGAACCATCTCTTCTGCGTGCGGGCGGCGGAGACGGGGGCTTGCTCGAGAACGGTGGCCATGGCGCGCTCCTCTCTTGGGCGGTAAGCGGGCCCATTCTACTTCAATCGGCCCGTGCGTCATGCTGCCCTGCCACCATGCGGACTCCGGAGCGCGAGTCCGCGCCCCGGAGTCCTGGCGGTCACTCGGCGGCGATGAGGAGCGCCGCGATGGCGGCGCCGATGCTCGCCGGCACGCCGAGGCGCTCGAGACGCGAAGTCGCGTCGCCCACCACGATCGTCAACGGCACGCGCGACGATTGGAGCACCTTGTGACGGCTGGAAGCGCGGCCCGATTTCAACTGTGCCGTTCGGGACGTAACGTGCTGCGGAGCGCGGACCTCAGGCGACGGAAGCCGTACGCGGAGTGGCGAACCGGCCGGCGTGGTAGTCGGCAAAGGCCTGCTGGATTTCATCGCGCGTGTTCATGACGAACGGCCCGTAGCCAGCGATCGGTTCGTTGAGCGGCTCGCCACTCAGGAGGAGCAGCTTGGCGTCCTGATCCGCGCGCAACCGCACCTCGCCCGTGCCGCGCTCGAAAAGCGCAAATTCGTCCGGCGCGACGGTGTTGGTGTCGTTCACAAGCACGGTGCCCTTCAATGCGACGAGCACCAGATTGTGGCTCGGCGGCACGGCGAGCGTTGCGTCCGATCCTGCGTTCAGGCGCACGTCCCAGACGTTGATCGGCGTGAACGTGCGCGCCGGTCCCCGCTGCCCGTCGTATTCGCCCGCGATGACGCGCAGCGTTCCCGCGGCGCCGAGCGCGACCGAAGGAATGTCGCGTGCGAGCAGCGTCTGGTATCCCGGCGGCGCCATCTTGTCGCGCGCGGGGAGGTTGACCCACAGCTGCGCGACTTCGAACGTCCCGCCGCGCCGCGCGAAGTCCGGCGCGTGATATTCCTCGTGAAGGATGCCCGAAGCCGCCGTCATCCATTGCACGTCGCCGGGGCCGATGTGGCCGCCGTTGCCCGCGGAGTCGTGATGTTCGACTTCGCCTTCATATACGATGGTCACGGTTTCGAATCCGCGATGCGGATGCACGCCCACGCCGCGCTTTTCGGTGGTCGGTGTGAAACGCGCGGGACCGGCGTGGTCGAGCAGCAGGAACGGGCTCAGCGCTGCAGCGGCCCGGTCGTAGGAAAAAACCGTGCGCACCGGGAAGCCGTCGCCCACCCAGTGCTGCGGTCCGGCGCGATGAATTTCGAGGACTTTTCTCAAGGCCTTGCCTCCATGAGGGCACGGACGCGTCCCGTGCCTGAAGGGCTTAAATGGAGGCGCAACGCTTCATTGCAACCCTGCGCGCTTCAGGGCCTTTGCCGGGAGGTTGGCTACTGTTCTCTGGCGCCCGAGGCCTTGACGGCCTTGCCCCATTTCACGATTTCGCGATCGATCACCTGCGCCGTTTCCCCAGGCGTATTGGCAACCGGCGAGGCGCCGTCGCGCGCGAGGCGCTCGACCACATCCGGCTGCTTCAGCGCGCGGGTCGCCTCGGCATGCAGTTTCGCGATGACGTCGCGCGGCGTGCCGGCCGGCGCGAGAAAGAAATAGGACACTTCGACGTCGTAGCCGGGAATGGTCTCCGCCACGGCGGGCACCTCCGGGACGATCGGCGAGCGCCTGGCACTCGTGATGCCGATCGCGCGGAGCTTCCCTGCGCGCACCTGCGGGAGCGAAGTGATCAGCGTCACCACCATGAGCTGCGTGTTGCCGGCGACGACGTCGAACATGGCCGCGGCGGAGCCCTTGTAGGGCACGTGCGTCATCTTGACGTTCGCCATCATGCACAGGATCTCGGTCGCGAGGTGCCCGCCGCTCCCCGCGCCGGCCGAACCGTAATTGAGCTGGCCGGGCCGCGCTTTGGCGAGGGCGACGAGCTCCTTCACCGATTTCACCGGCAGCGCGGGATGGACGTTGACGAGCAGCGGCTGGACCGCGACCTGCGTGATCGGCGCGAAATCCCTGACGGTGTCGTACGGCAGCTTCGGATAGAGCGTGGGATTGATCACGTGGCTGCCGTAGGCCATGAGCAGCGTGTAGCCGTCGGGCGCGGCGCGTGCGGCGATCTCGGTTCCGATGACACCACCCGATCCCGAGCGGTTCTCGACGACGACCTGTTGTCCGAGGCTCGCCGACATCTTCTGCGCCACGAGGCGTGCCAGCGTATCGACGCTGCCGCCCGCGCCGCTCGGAACGATGACCCGGACCGGCTTCGCGGGATAGCCTTGCGCGGCCGCGTTTGCGAAGCCCAGGACGGCGGCGATGGCCGCGATGGCGCAGGCGCAGTGCTTCGTCATGGTCGTCCTCCTCTTTTGATTTTCGATCCTATTCGGTGCTCAGATACTTGCGCTCGAGCTCGCGCCAGCGCGCGGTGTTGACCGCGACCTCGCGGTCGTTGAAGCTCGCGAGCCGGTGCTCGATCGCGGCGGTATCGCCGTCGCGCTTGAGCACGGCCAGCACTTCCTGCGCGGCGTAGATCGCGGCGCGGTGCGTCTGCGATGGATAGATCCCGAGGCGGAAGCCCATCGCTTCGAGTTCTTTCGCCGGCAGCGGCGGCGTTTTGCCGCCCTCGAAGATGTTGACGAGCGCGGGCTTCGCGAGGCTCTTCGGAATGCGCGCCATCTCCTCCACCGTCTGCGGCGCCTCCACGAACCCCACATCCGCGCCGGCTTCGAGATAGGCGTTCATGCGATCGATCGCCGCCTCGAACCCTTCGACCGCCCGCGAATCGGTGCGCGCGATGATGACGAGATCGGCATCGCGGCGCGTGTCCACGGCCGCCCTGATCTTGCCCACCATCTCGGCTTTGCTCACCACCTGCTTGCCCTCGTAGTGGCCGCATTTCTTGGGCGCGACCTGGTCCTCGAGGTGAAACGCGGCGAGCCCGGTCTTCTCGAATTCACGCATGGCGCGGATCACGTTGAGCGCGTTGCCGTAGCCGGTGTCCATGTCGGCGATCACGGGGATGTCCACCGCCTCCACCGCGCGCGCGATGAACTCCACGTTCTCGGTCATCGTGAAAAGACCGAGATCCGGCAGCCCGTTCGCGCGCGAGTAGCCGCCGCCGGTGAGATAGACGGCGTCGAAGCCGGCGAGCTGGACGAGACGCGCGGTGAGCGGATCGTAGGCGCCGGGGACGATCACGTAACGCGTGCCGTTGACGAGCGCGCGCAGTCTTTTCCTCGCGTTCATGCGTTCTCCCTGAGCAGGCGGCGCAGGACCAGATGGAAGATGCCGCCGTGACGGTAATACTCGACCTCGGCCCGCGTATCGAGCCGCAAGAGGAGTGAAATCGTCTCGCGGGGGCGGTTCGCGCGGACGATGGTGCACGCCACTTCCATGCGCGGCGCGAGCCCGCGCTCGAGTCCCGTGATGTCGAACGTTTCACTGCCATCGAGCGCGAGCGTCCTGCGCGTCACGCCGTTCATGAGCTGGAGCGGCAGCACGCCGAAGCCGACGAGATTCGAGCGGTGAATGCGCTCGAACGATTCGGCGATCACCGCGCGCACGCCGAGGAGCCGCGTGCCTTTCGCTGCCCAGTCGCGCGAGGAACCGGCGCCGTACTCGGCGCCCGCGACGACGACGAGCGGCACGCCGTCCCGGCGATAGCGTTCGGCGGCGTCGAAGATCGACATCTCTTCGCCGCTCGGCGCATGCCGCGTCCAGCTTCCTTCCACGCCGGGCGTCAGCTCGTTGCGGATGCGCAGATTGGCGAACGTGCCGCGCGTCATCACGTGATGATTGAGGCGCCGCGATGCATAATTGACGAAATCCTTCGGCGCGATGCCGAGCGACTGCAGGTACTGGCCCGCCGGTGTCTTCGCAGGAATCGCGCCGATGGGCGAGATGTGGTCGGTCGTCAGCATGTCGCCGAACATCGCGAGCATGCGCGCGCCGCGGATGTCGTGCACCGGCTCGGGCTCCGCTTCCATGTCGTCGAAGAATGGCGGGCGCAGGATGAACGTGCTCTCGGGATCCCACGCAAAGCGCGTGGCGGCATCGTCGCTACCTGCCCAGCGCGCGCCTTCGGCCGCGGTCTTCTCGTAGCGGCTGCGAAAGACGGGGGGCGCGATCGTCTTCTCCGTGACCGCCCGCACTTCGTCATCCGCAGGCCACAGCTCGCGCAGGTAAACGGGCCGGCCGGAATGGTCCTCGCCGAGCGGCTCGGAAGTAAGGTCCTTCAGGATCGAGCCGCAGAGTGCATACGCGACCACGAGCGGGGGGGATGCGAGAAAATTCGCGCGCACCGCGGGATGGATGCGGCCCTCGAAATTGCGGTTTCCCGAAAGCACTGCGACCGTGGCGAGCTCGTGCGCTTCGATCGCGGATTCGATCGGCTCGGGGAGCGGCCCGGAATTGCCCATGCACGTCATGCAGCCGTAGCCGGTGACGTGAAACCCCAGCGCCTGCAGCGGCTCGTCGAGCCCGCTTGCGGCGAGATAGTCCGACACGACGCGCGACCCGGGCGAAAGCGAAGTCTTGACCCAGGGCTTCACCTTGAGGCCGCGCGCACGGGCGTTGCGGGCGAGCAGTCCCGCGGCGATCATGACGGATGGATTGGAGGTATTGGTGCAGCTCGTGATCGCGGCAATCACGACGTCGCCGTTGCGGAGCGCGTAGTCCGCACCACTGACCACCGCCGCGTTGCCGTTCGCCGGATAGGCGCTGCGGAAAGTTGCGGGCGCCGCACCGAGCGCGACGCGCTCGTTGGGCCGACGCGGGCCGGCGACGCTCGGCTCGACGCTTCCGAGATCGAGCTCCACGGTCAAGGTGTAGTCGGGAATCGGCGTGCCCGCGTCGCGCCACAGTCCCTGCAATCGGCAGTATTGCTCCACCAGCGCGAGCTGCTTTTCATCGCGCCCGGTGAGGCGCAGATACCGCAGCGTCTCGGCGTCCACCGGAAAGAATCCGACGGTTGCGCCGTACTCCGGCGTCATGTTGGCGATGGTTGCGCGGTCGGGCAACGCGAGCGCGTCCACTCCGGGCCCGAAGAATTCGACGAACTTCCCGATCACCTTGTGTTTGCGCATGAGGTGGGTGAGCGTGAGCACGATGTCGGTCGCCGTGACGCCGGGCCGCGGTCTGCCCGTCAACCGGCAGCCGACGACCTCGGGGATCAGCATCGCGACCGGCTCGCCGAGCGCCGCCACACCGCCTTCGACACCGCCCACGCCCCAGCCGACGATGCCGAGCGCGTTGATCATCGGCGTGTGGCTGTCCATTCCGATCACCGAATCGGGATAGGCGATCGTTCGCCCGTCGCGCTCGCGCGTCCACACCACGCGGGCGAGATATTCGAGGTTGATCTGATGGCAGATGCCGGTTCCGGGAGGGATGACCGTCAGGTGCTCGAAGGCGCGCGCGCCCCAGCGCAGGAAATCGTAGCGTTCCCGGTTGCGCTCGAGCTCGAGCGCCATGTTGCGCGCCATCGCATGCGCGTCGCCGTAGTGATCGACCATCACCGAGTGGTCGATGACGAAATCGACGTGCGTGAGCGGATTCAGCCGGCGCGGGTCGCCGCCCAGCCGCGCCATGGCGTCGCGCATGGCGGCCATGTCGCCGAGAAGTGGCACGCCGGAGGAATCGGGCATCAGCACGCGCGCCGGCTTGAAGCCGATCTCGCGCTCGGAGGTGCGCTCGCGCAGCCAGTCGATGAGGGCAAGCACATCGTCGCTCGTCGCGCTGCCTTCGGCCTGCTGGCGGATCAGGTTTTCCAGAACGATCTTGAGCGTGTACGGGAGCCGCGAGACGCCGGCAAGGCCGGCCTTCTCGGCGACGGGCAGGCTGTAGTAGTGAATCGTCGTGCCGCCGATGTCGACCTGGCGCAGCGTTGAGGAGGCATCGAATGACATGGCGTGGAATTCCTTCCCGGATCACTTGCCTGGCTTGCGGCCGACGGCCCTCGGCGGGATGTACCCGGAGATGCGGCAGAGCATCGAATCGACTTCCCGGCCGTCGAGATAACGGATGGAGCGGCACACCATCACCTCGCCGCGCTGTTGGAGGCACTGCACGCCTGCGCGGACCGAGTCGAGCGACATGCCGGTTGCCGCAGCGATGTCCGTATCGAGATGATCGCCGCCCGGTCTGAGATAGTCGAGTATCGCCTGCATACGGAGTGCTCCTGTAGAGATGGGGGCCCGGACGAGCGCCGAGCCGGAGAAGGGGTGGATGATAGCCTAATTTCGCGGCGTACCCAATCAGGCCGCACGCGATCGCTTGTCTCGGCACGATCGTTCGACATACGATGCGCGTTCCTGCAAGAGCGCCCGGGGAGATGATGAGCCGAAGCGCGACGACGATGTTGCCGCGAGCGATGTTCACGTCCGAATTCGCGAAACGGGCTGCCCTGATTCGGGTCCCCGGGCCGAACGGCTATCAGAGCTCGCGGGCCCGCAATCGGAATTGAGCGCGACCGAACCTCCCCTGTCTCCGGCTGCCCCGGCCGCGGGACGCGACTCGCACCGCCAGGTGCTGGCGATGGCGGGGCCGATCATCTTCGCCAACATCTCGGTGCCGCTGCTCGGCGCGGTGGACACCGCGGTCGTCGGCCATCTCCCCGAGGTGTACTACATCGGCGGCGTGGCGATCGGGGCCATGCTCTTCACCTACATCTACCATCTCTTCAACTGCCTGCGCATGGGCACGACCGGCCCTACCGCGCAGGCGCGCGGCGCCGGCGATTACGCCGAAGTGCGCGCCATGATCGGCCGCGCGCTGCTCCTCGCGGGCGTGATCGGCGGCGTGCTGATCGCGTTGCAGCTTCCGATTCTCGCGCTTGCGTTCTGGCTGATCGAGGCGAGCGCGGAGGTCGAACATTATGCGCGCGAGTATTTTCTGATTCGCGTGTGGGCGATGCCGGCGGTGCTCGCCGGCTACGCCATCATCGGCTGGTTCTACGGGCTGCGCGATGTGCGGACACCGCTCGTGGTGCAGATCTTCGGCAACGCGCTCAACATCGCGCTCGATTTCCTGTTCGTGTTCGGATTCGGATGGGGGGTGGCGGGCGTCGCGTTCGCTTCAATAATTGCGGCGTACGCGGGCCTGCTGCTCGGGCTGTGGTACGTGGCGCGCGCGCTGCGCGAGCTGCCGGGAAGCGGTCATGCGCGGCTCCTCGACCGCGAGCGCCTGATCCGCATGGTGTCGATCAACGGCGACATCGTGCTGCGGACGTTCTGCGTGGTGTCGGTGCTGGGGCTCTTCATGGCGAAGAGCGCGGAGCTCGGCGATCTCACTCTGGCGGGGAATCAGGTCCTGCACAATTTCCTGATGTTCACGTCGTTCGGGCTCGATGGCTTTGCGCATGCCGCGGAGGCGATCCTCGGCGAGGCAGTGGGCCGTCGCGATCGCGCGGCGTTCCGGCACTCGATGCGCGTGGTCTTTCTCTGGGCCGGACTCGTGGGCGTGCTGAACGTCGCGGTGTATGCGCTCGCCGGCCACGGCATCATCGCGCTCCTGACGAACATTCCGGAGGTGCGGGGTGCGGCGGGCGAATTCGTGCTGTGGCCGATCGTGATGCCGATCGTCTCCGTGTGGGCCTTCACCTACGACGGCGTCTATCTCGCCGCAACGCGCACGACGATCATGCGCAATACCGTGATCGCGTCGTTCGTGGCGTTCGTGATCGTGCTCCACGCGGCGACGCCCATTTACGGGAATGTCGGCATATGGATCGCCGTGACGGTTTTCCTCGGCCTGCGCGGCCTGCTGCTGCATCTGTACTTTCCGCGCCTGCTGCGCGCGATTGCCGCATGACGGAACCACAGCCCACGCTGGCGAACCGACACTGCCTTTCCCCTCCTCCGATGAGGAGGGGTGGCGCGGCGCGCCGGGGTGGTCCGATGAGGAGGGGTGGCGCGGCGCGCCGGGGTGGTCAGCCTTGCGTGACGCCCGGAATGGAGAACGGCTTGCCGTTCACCTCGATGTGGCTCGTGAGCGGCACCTGTTGCGTGATCAAGCCCTCGGCGAAACATCCCGCTTTCGCGTTCTTCAGCAGGTGCGCAAGCCGGTCCTCGGGCTCGTCGCTCTCGACCTTGAGGTGCGTCTCGATGCCTTCCCAGCGATTGAACACCGTGCCCTTGAGCACCGAGCCGCCGAGGTGCTTGCGCATGACCACACGGCAGCTCGCCCCCTTCACCTTCATCTTCATCATGTGCGCGTACCGCGCAACCTGGGTGAGCAGTCAGAACCCGATCGCCATCGCGAGATAGGTCATCGGCGAGGGATAGCGATCGGTCCCGCCGATGCGCGCGGGTTCGTCGCAGTAGACTTCGAACTTGCCGGAGCTGCCGCGCTTCAACTGCAACTCGCCCGCCACCATCTCGGTGAGGACGTCGTTCTCATTGGTGATGCCGGCGGCGGGAAGCTCCGGCTTGTCGATCACGCGCTCGCCGGGCCGGTCGGACAGGTCTTCGTTACCGAGTGGCTTCGTCATGACATTTCCTCCGGGGAGTATCAGCCCTGCGGGGATTCTACGCCTGCGCCACTTTTTCCGCGGTCGATTCGTCGGGAAGGAGCAGCACGATCGCCGCCTTCACCGCCGCGATGCCGGCGAGTACCCACAGCGCGTTGGCGAAGCCGATCTCCTTGACGAGCGGCCCCAGAACCCACACCGCAGCCGAGCTCACGCCGAAGGCCACCGTGATGCGCATGCCCGAGACCCGCGAGCGCAGCCGGTCATCGACGTAGCGCACGATCATCGCGTCGGTGAAGGGAATGGAGCCGAAGACGAAAATCATCACGGCGAGGAGCGCGGCGAAGAGCCACCAGTCCTGGGTATGCGCCGCGAAGATGAGAAGCGGTACCTGGGCGACGGACATCCAGAGCTGGAGCGGCTTGAACGGCATGCGGTCGATGAGGTTGCCGACGACGATCTGCGCGAACGAGGCGATGGTGTAGATGAGCGCGAGCAGCGCGCCCAGCACCGCGGGATCCTCGATCACGCCGCGAAAGCGCTCGGTGAGCAGCTGCGAATTGCCGTTGGTGGTGAAGTTGAAGAGCAGACTGCTCGCGACTGCCGCGGCGGTCATCACGGTAAAGGCCCGCACCAGCATCGTGGGCGTCAGCACGACCTTCGCCTTGCCGGTCTTGCGCCTGGCCGGCGCTTCGGTCTCGCGCGGGCAGGCGAGTGCAAACACGATGCCGCATGCGATCGAGACGACTCCGGGAATCGCGAACGCCGCGCGCCAGCCGATCCACTTCACGAGAAGGCCGGTCACGAGCGCGGCGACGGCGATGCCGAGGTTGCCGGCCAGCCCGTTCAAGCCGATGACGGCGCCGGGATTCGGCACGTTCTGCACCAGCATCGGGATGCCGACCGGGTGATAGATCGCAGCGAACGCGCCCATCAGCGTGAGCGCGGCGGCGAGCTGCCACGCGTTCTGCGTGAGCGACACCAGCACCGCCGCGGCGCCCATCCCGACGAAGAAGATGATCATCATGATGCGCCGGCCCCACAGGTCGCCGAGGCGGCCGGCGGGCAGCGCCCCCAGCCCGAACAGCGCGAAGGCGCCGACGCTGTAGGGCATGAGATCGGTCCAGTTCGCGTAGCCGAAGTCCGCGGCCACCGAGGCGACGGCGGTCGCGAAGATCAGGAGAAACATGTGATCGATGCCGTGGCCGATGTTGAGCAGCAGGCTCACGGTGCGGGGGAAGCCCTCGGGATGGGGCGTGGCCTGGGCGAGCGTCGTCATAGGAAGCGCATTGTGCCGCGGCTATAATCGTCTGTCCTTCGAAGTTTTACTGACAACTTGCGCGAAATGGACACATTTCCCGATCGGTCCGGCGACAATACGACCTCTTCAGCACCGGAAAGCCCGGTGCAGGGCGATCTCACGCGCGCGGTGGTGACGCGCCGCACCGCCTACGAGGCCGGCCATCACATCACGCCGCACTGGCACCGGCGTGCGCAGTTCGCCTGCGCGATGGAAGGCACGATGCGGGTGCGGAGCGCGCGTCGGGCGTGGATCGTGCCGCCGAGCCGCGCGGTGTGGATACCCGCGCACACCGTCCACGAGATCCAGATGTACGGCACGGTGAAGATGCACAGCCTCTACGTGGACGCCGCCGCGGCGACCGGCATGCCCGCGGCGCCGGTCGTGCTCAACGTCACGCCGCTCCTGCGCGAGTTGATCGCGCGCGCCGTCGTGACGGCGCCCGATTACGACGAAGCGGGCGATGAAGGGCTCCTGATGCGGCTGCTGCTCAGCGAGATCCGGCGGCTCGAGCCGTGCGCATTCGACCTGCCGCTGCCCGGGAGCCCGGACCTCGTACGGCTTTGCGAACGCATCCTCGCCGATCTTTCCGCGCAACGCGATTGCAGCGCGCATGCGCAAGAGCTGGGAACGAGCGCGCGCACGCTCTACCGCAGATTTCTGCGCGAGACCGGTATCACCTTCGCGCGCTGGAAGCAGCAGGCGCGGCTGCTCGAATCGATCCGGCGGCTCGCCGCCGGCGCGCCGGTGACTGCGGTCGCGATCGATCTCGGCTACGAGAGCCCAAGCGCCTTCTCCACCATGTTTCGCCGCGCGCTCGGCGTCGCGCCGCGCGGATTCGCTGCCGGCGAGACCGGGAGCGCGCGCCGCCACTGAACGCTCTCGCTGCGGACGTATTGATGAAAGTCCTGCGGCCCGGCATTTTCCCACAGCGGCGCCGCGGGTAACATGGCACCATGGATATCAACGCGGTGTTTCGCGGCGGCGGGCGCTCCGTCGAATTCCTCGACCGCATCAACATGGCGTCGATCGTCATGCTGGTCGAGGCGGGCATCGTGCCGCGCCCCGTTGGGGGACGCATCGCGCAGGGTATCGCGCAACTCATGCGCGTAGACCGGCAGTCGCCACCGCGGACGTCGGCCGATTACCTCGATTACGAGCCGCGTCTCGTCGCCGTCGCGGGCACCGACGCCTCGCGGCTCCACACCGGACGCAGCCGCCAGGACATCGCTTCCACCATCGCGCGGATGAATCTGCGCGCCGCGGTCCTGCGGGAGCTTGAAGCGCTTGCCGCCGCGCGCGAGCAGCTCATTTTGCTCGCGGCGCGTCACGTGGATACGATCATCCCGGCCTACACCCACGGTGTGCAGGCGCAACCGACGACCCTTGCGCATTATCTGCACGCGTTCGCTGCGGCGCTTGCGCGCGGAGCGGAAAGGTTGCGACAGGCGTACCCGCGCATCAATCGCAGTCCGCTCGGTGCGGCGGCGCTCGCGACCTCGAGCTTTCCCATTGACCGCGCACGGCTTGCCGCACTGCTCGGCTTCGACGGGCTCGTCGAGAACGCCTACGATGCCAATCATCTCGCGCCGGTGGACAGCGCGCTCGAGGTGGCGGCCGCGCTCGCGATCGTCGCGGTCGAGGTCGGCCAGTTCGCGCAGGACGTTCACGCGCAGTATGCCGAGCCCAGACCGTGGTTTCTGTTGGCGTCAGGCGAGCTGACCGGTGTCAGCAGCATCATGCCGCAGAAGCGCAATCCCGCTGCGCTCGAGCAGCTGCGCGCGCAGGCGAGCCTCATGCTGGGCGAGATGCACGGCGTATTTCTGATCGCGCACAACAGCCGGACCGGGATGTTCGATTACCGCAGCTACGATCCGGTGCCGTGCACGCGACCGCTGCAGGTATTCGGCCTGTTGCGACAGGTGGTGGCGGGCCTGGTCGTGGACAAAGCACGCGCGCTCGCCGAGGTGGATGCCGATTACTCGACAACGACCGAAATCGCCGACGCGCTGATGCAGAAAGCGGACGTGCCCTTTCGCGTCGGGCATCATTACGCTTCAGCCCTCACCGATTACGGCCGCGCGCGCGGACTTGCGCTGCGCGAGATCGCATACGGTGACGCCGCCCGCCTGTACGAGGCGCACGCGAAAGAGAGCTTTCCTCTCACCGAAGCCGAATTTCGCGCGGTGATCAGCGCGGAGCGCATGGTGCTTGGCCGGCGCGTGACAGGCGGGCCGCAGCCCGCCGAAGTGGAGCGCATGCTGGCGGCCGAACGTTCGTTGCTGGAGGCAGACTGCGCGTGGCACGGTGCGCGCAGCGGAGAACTCGCGCGTGCGGACACCGCGCTCGACGCGGCGTTTTACCGGCTTGCCGGGCCGTGATCTTCTAGCCCCCGCCCGCCTGCGCGGTGACGAGCCGTCGGGCAAGCTCGATGGCCATGCGGCGCCACAGCTCGGGATGGAAGCGGGCGATCTCGCTGAAGCGCTGTTGGGTGATCAATGCCGCGATCACCGTATCGATTGCCGTCACCGACGCGGAACGACCCTTGAAGGGTTCGAGCAGGGCAATCTCGCCCACGTGCATTCCGGCGCCCACCGTTGCCACCTGACGCGAGTCGATCGAAACGGCCACCTTGCCCTGGAGGATGAAGTACAGATCGCTGCCGCGCTCGCCGCGCGCAAAAAGCGGAATGCCGGGGTCGTACTGCCGCAGTTGCACCGCCGTAGCGAGCTTGTCCGCGATCTCCGTGTTTCCATCGACCAGGAACTGTCCGCGCAACGCGTTGAGCAGCGCCACGCGTCCGTCCTTCCCCTGATAGCGTTCGAGCATGTTCCCTCCGCACGTTCCCTGCGGGACCATCCCCGCAGGGTCGCTCCGCGGGGAACTCGACGAAAGGCCATGCTGTCGCGACGGGGAGAAAGCCAGACGGATTTACGAGGGGGATGTGAAGGGCAACCGCAGAAGAGATTACCGGCAGCCCGACGACTCGCCCTCGGCAATCTCTCGGTCATGGGGCCCGAATCGCCCTTTAGACCAGTGACTTTGCGCCCCCGCCTTTCGGTCGGGTTTGCCCTTTACGAAGCTTGGAGCGGATTGCGCCACCTGCTCGCGCTGTCCACTCGCTGCGAACGATACGCCCATGACGCTGCGATCCGTATGTCATATTTCACGCTTGTTCCGCAATTGGGACGAACGGGCGGTCGAAGCGGACAAGCGGTGCCGGCGGGCAGATGCCGGGCGCGAAGCCGTCTTTTGCAGATCTTTTCGGAAGGGGACCGGCTGCTACGGCGTCTCGTGGAGAGTCATCGTCACGCCGAAGACGCCGTGAACCTCAGTCGACGGTTGCGGCGCCGCGCACGCTCGCCGGGACGAACTTCGACAGCCAACGCTTGCGCAGCGTGAGATTGTCCTGCCAGACCGCTTCGATATTCGGCACCGTCGAAGCCTTGACCGCTTCGTGGGCGAGCAGCGCATCGCGCCAGGCGGCGAGTCGCGGGAACTTCTCGATGATGCCGAGGCGCCGCAGGCGATCCACGAAGGTGTAGCGTTGCAGGAAAGGCGCATAAGCCGCATCCACCAGCGAGAACGCCGGCCCATTGAAGTACGGACCGTCGTCGCCGCGTTTTGTGAGCGCCTCCTCGAGCTTGTCGAAGTGCGGGGCGATCTTGGCGGCGCGGGCGACGAACTCCTCTTCGGTGTCGGAATACGCGGTGTTGGAGATCGTGCTGGCGAAGGTCGGCACGTAGTCGGTCCATGCACGGTTGCGCGCCCGCGCGAGCGGGTCTTCGGGGTGCAGCCGCGGCGGCACCGTCTCGTCGAGATATTCGGCGATCGCGTTCGATTCGAAGAGCGCCTCCTTGCCCTCGATCAGGAGCACCGGCACTTTCGAGTGCGGCGATACCGCGAGAAACCAGTCGGGACGCCGCTCGCGGTCGATGTAGGTGATGTCGTAGGGCACGCGCTTTGCCTGCAGCACGATCGCCGCGCGCTGCACCCACGGACAGGTCTTGAAACTGCACAGCGTGAATCGGGCAGCCATTCCGGCGTCCTCCTTTTCGATCGGAGTGCGGATGGTGGCACAGGCGCGTCGCGGTTTCAACGGCGAGCGCTGCGCCGTCGGCTGTGGCATCATCGGGGGATGAAGCGGTTGTTCGTGTTCTTCTGCGCACTCCTTCTTCCTCCCTCGTTGCTTGCCCAGGCGCTCACGCCGTCCGGATTCGATTCGTGCGTGCGCGAACTGCGGCGAGAGGCGACCGCACGGGGTATCGAGGCCAAAGTCTTCGATCAGGCCATGAGCGGCGTCGAGCCGGATCCGAGCGTGATCGAAGCGATGGAAAACCAGCCCGAATTCAAGCTGCCGATCTGGGATTACATGGCGGTGCTGGTGGACGAGCAGCGCATCGCCGACGGGCGCGGAAAGCTCGAGCAATGGGCGAAGGTGCTCGCCGAGATCGAGCACAAGTTTGGCGTGGACCGCCATGTCGTGGTGGCGGTGTGGGGCATCGAATCCGACTACGGCAATCTGCGCGGTGGGCGTCCGCTGGTGCGCTCGCTTGCCACCGTCTCATGTTTCGGCGGCCGTCAGCGCTTCTTCCGCGGCGAATTGATCGCGACCTTGCGCATCCTGCAGGCGGGTGACGTGCCGGCCGAGCAGCTCGTCGGCTCGTGGGCCGGCGCATTCGGGCAGACGCAGTTCATGCCGTCGACCTTTCAGCGCACCGCGGTCGACTTCGACGGCGACGGGCGGCGCGATATCGTGGGCTCGGTACCGGATGCGCTTGCTTCCGCGGCGAATTACCTCAAGCGCGCGGGCTGGGAGAGCGGCGAGCCATGGGGATACGAGGTGAAGTTGCCCGACAGGTACAGCGGGCCTTCCGGTCGGCGCAATCGCCGGCCGGTGGCGGAGTGGGCGCGCCTGGGGCTGAGACGCATCGACGGCGAGCCTTTGGCGGGAAAGAACACGGCTGCACTGATCCTGCCGGCGGGAGTCGAAGGCCCTGCATTTCTCGTCTTCCGGAATTTCGATGCGATCTACTCGTACAACGCGGCGGAGTCGTACGCGCTCGCGATCGCGCACCTCGCGGACCGGTTGCGCGGCGCAGGACCGTTCGCTACGCCGTGGCCGACCGACGATCCGGGCATTTCCCGGGCCGAGCGCCGCGAACTCCAGGAGCGGCTCAACGCCCAGGGCTTTGACGCCGGCAAGCCGGACGGGATGGTGGGGCCGCGAACCCGCGCCGCGATCGAAGCGTTCCAGAGTTCCGCCGGACTTCCGGTGGACGGAAGAGCCGGTGCGCGCGTGCTCGAGGCGTTGCGCAGGCGCGACGCGGGGAAATAAGGTCGTTTCGACGTCAGCTCTTCGGCTTCACCCAGGTTTCCGACCAGGCGAGACAGGCGCTCGTGGACTGGCGATCGCCGCGCATTTCCAGCCACGGCAGGTCCGGGGCGAAATCGCCGTTCACTTCGATCTGCGCGGAGCGCGCCGGAAAGAAAGTGCTGTAGACGCCGATCGGGCGATTCCCCATCCCGGGAGCCATCGTGAGCACGAAGGGATCGATGAAGTCGTACCACGTCAGCACGATGTGATCGCTGACCGAGATGACCGTCTCCGTCGCCGAGGAGCGCGGATCGCCCGCACGCGAGAATTGCGCGTCGAGCACCGGCAGCCTGGTGTCGGCGAAAGCCGGATAGAGCAGCGTCTCGATGGTGCGCTGGAGCCAGCGGGCGACCGCCGCGTTATCGCTGTAGATCCGCACCAGATTGTCGGTGAGCGGCGACTGGATGAAGAGCGCGTGCCCCGATCCCGCGGGACACCACAGCACGCGCCAGTGGCTCACCCGTGATGTGTGGGTCTTGCCGCCATCCGCGCTCAGGCGAATGAAGGAATTCTCGCCGGTCATCAGGACATCATTGGGGTCGACGGGTTGCTGCGCCATGTGCGCTCCTCTGAGAATTCGCGAGACGGCAATGTTAGACCAATCCCGTGGATTGCGCGCCCCCGTGCTAGTATGACCATAAGGCGGACGATGAGCCGCCGCGACACGGAGGAGGCTTCAATGTACATGCATGCCACTGTGACGGCTGCGATCGCGGCAGCGAGCTTGTTCGTGAGCGCGCCGGTGCTATCGCAGCAATGGCCCGACAAGCCGGTGCGCGTGCTCGTGCCGTTTCCGCCGGGCGGCGGCACCGACATTCAGGCGCGCCTGCTCTCCACCGCGTTCCAGAAAAGCGTGGGGCAGAACTTCATCATCGACAACCGCACCGGAGCGGGCGGCATCATCGCCGCGCAGCTTGCCGTCGATGCGCCGCCGGACGGCCATACCATCCTCTTCACTTCGGGCAGCATCTCGGTGGCAGTGACGCTCTATGCGAAGCGCCTCAAGTTCGACGTGCAGAAGGATCTCGCGCCAATCAGCTGGATCTCGTCGACCCCGCTCGTGCTGTCCGTGCATCCGAGCGTTCCGGCCAGGTCGGTGAAGGAGCTGGTCGCGCTCGCCAAGCGTTCCCCGAAGAACCTGAATGCGGGCGGCAACACCGCCGGCAGCACCGCTCACCTCACCGCCGAGATGTTCAACCAGGTGGCGGGACTGAACTCCACCGTACTCACGTATCGCGGCGGCGGGCCGGCGGTGATCGCGCTCATTTCGGGCGAGATCGATTACATCTTCGCGACGGCGCCGTCGATCATGCCGCATCTCAAGAGCGGCAAGGCCCGTGCACTCGCCGTGACGACACCGAAGCGCGCGTCCGCATTGCCCGAACTGCCGACGATGAGTACGTTCTATCCAGGGTTCGAGTCGGACAACTGGTATGCGATGTTCTATCCGAAAGGCACGCCGCGCCAGATCATCGATCGCATGAACGAGGAGATCCGCAAGGCGCTTCAGACTCCCGAGGTCAAGGCGTTCATGCCGCGTGAAGCACTCGATCCGGTCGCCAGCACGCCGGAAGAGCTGGCCGCGCTGCTGCAGCGGGAGATCCCGAAATACGCCAAGGTGATCAAGGCGGCGAACATCCGCGTCGAATAAGAAAAAAGCCTCTCCCCTCGCGGGGAGAGGCCAAGAGCGGCTGCGCAGCTTCAGCTCCCGATGTGAACCTGGTACTGCGCGCCGTTCGAGAACGTGCAACTTCCGGCGCCCATGAGCGGCGTGCTCATCTGGTATTCACAGCGCGCGAACGTTCCGCGTGGCCCGTATGCGGCCGCCACGCCGCGGCGCTCGTCGTTCGCGACGCGCGTCGCCTCGCCGACGAGCATCTCGCCCTGATAGTTGAACGCGAAGCGCCCCTTGCCCGTCATGAGGTTGGTCACTTCACCGGTCAGCACGCCGGTCTGATTCGCGAGGTCGTTGCTCGGATAGAGCTTCACCGGCAGCGACGCGGGCATCGGGCCCGCGGGCGCGACGCGCGGCAGGCTGCCGTTCGTGCGCTGCACGGGTACGATCGGTACCGGAGAGTACGCATAGTACGGCGTGCCGTCCGGACCGGGGCCGACGGGCACGGCGTAGCACCCGCCGAGTGCGATGGCCGCGACCGAAGCTGCGATCGCGGTGCGCCGGGATGCAGCCACGGCGCAGCCCGGCCGCATGGCGCTATGTTTGTTCGAAGGTTTCATGTCACCCTCCTTGCAGGGTTGTCTTCGCGCGCGCCGGTTTACAGCACAAGTCCAGACCGCCGTCCCTGGCGCAGCCTGCAAGCCGAATACCAGTGCATGCGACGAGGGGTATTCTCCGCGCAGCGCACTTGCGACTGGGTTACCGCAGCCTTACCGATGGGTTACAACTGAGGGGAACTCCGCCAAGTCGCGGAACGACAAGCGTTTTTACTGCGGGGTCGCCTTGGTACCGACGGTCTCGTGCGCGAGATCGGGCTCGCGCACGCTCATCAGGATCTCCCTGCGTGCGGCATCGCGCAGTTCGATGGCGGCGCTCCAGTCGTCCCCGGTCGGGTTGATCGCTGCGCCTACGGTCACACTGAGCGGCCCGCGGCGCGGCAGCCAGTGGCCTTCGCGCAGGATCGAGCGCGTACCGCGAATCGACACCGGAATTACCGGAACGCGGGCCTGGGCCGCAACGACGAACGCGCCCATGCGAAAGGGCAGAAGCCCGGGCATGCGCCGGAACGTGCCCTCGGGGAAGAATCCCAGCGGCTCCCCCCTGCGTATGAGCGCGAGCAGCCGTTCGGTGTCCTCGAGTCCGCGCTGCAGATCGAAGCGCTCGACGAACTGCGTGCCGATCGCGCGCAGAAACGTGCGCGGGACGAAGTATTGCTCGAGCTCGCGCTTCGCCACGAAGCCGAGCTGCCGCGGCAGCGCGGCGACCAGCACGATGCCGTCCAGATAACTCGCGTGATTCGCCACGAGTATGTACGGCGTGCCGGCCGGCGGCAGATGCTCCAGCCCCTGCACGGCGAATCGCGTGCGCGTCAGGGCGAAGAGCAGGCGCGCGCCGAAGCGGCTCACGCGCCATCCCGAGCGCGCATCTCGCGTGAGCGAGGCGGCAAGCCACGTCGCCGGTGCGAGGAACGCGAAGCACAGCCAGGCGTACAGTCCGTACAGGAACTCGGCCGCGCGGCTCAGCGAGCGGCGGAGCTGAGGCACTATGGCAGCGAGACCGAGCCGCAGGATCTGCCACCATACCGCATGCTCGATCGCCCCGCGCCCGCCGCGCTCGTAGAGCTCGCGGCAGGCGGCACGGCGGATCTTTCCGCTCGAAGTTTTCAGCACCGTATGGGGCGGCGCGAGCACGATGTCGTCGGGCGCCATCCCGAGCAGCTCGAACGCGGCGTCGTTGATCTGGCGCTTGAGCTTGTCCCGGATCTCGACATCCGTCTCACGCGTTTCCGCCAGCACCACGATCTGCTCGACGTTGCTACGGGGATCGATGGTGCCGAACACCGCGACGCAGCCTTTGCGGATTCCCGGAATGTTGCCTACGGTCTCTTCGAGTTCGTAAGGGTAGAGATTGCGGCCGGCCCGGATGATGAGATCCTTCGCGCGACCGGTGAGATACACGTCGCCCTCGGCGATGTAGGCGTAGTCGCCGGAGTCGAGCCACGCGCCGTCGAACAGGAGCCGCGTCGCCTCCGGATTGCGGTAATAGCCTTGTGTGGCGGACGGCCCGGTGAACTGCAGTCGCCCCTCCTGGCGCTCCGGCAGCTCGCGTCCCGCGTTATCCACGATGCGGATCTGATGTCCCGGTATGGGATGCCCGCAGGCGACGAAGCGCACAGCATCGCGGACGTCCCCTTCCGCGACCGGCTCGGCGCGGCCCGTGTTCGCGAAGACCGTGCGGTCGATGCGATCGATCTTCGGGCCGCGGTTGAGCGGCGGAAACGCGAGGCCCACGGTGCACTCGGCGAGGCCATATACGGGCATCAGCGCTTCGCGCCTGAGCCCATAGCGCTCGAAGCGTGCCGCGAATTCCTCCAGCGTTTCCGGAGAAACGGGCTCGGCCCCGTTGAAGGCGAGGCGCCACGAGGTCAGATCGAGCCCTTCGAGGTCGCGTTCATCGATGCGGCGCGCGCAGAGTTGATATGCGAAGTTGGGTGCGGCCGACATCGTCCCGCGGTAGCGATGGATTGCATGCAGCCAGGCCTGCGGGCGCGCGAGGAACGCAAGCGGCGACATCGCGACCAGCCGAAAGCCGTAGTGCAGGCTGCCGAGCCACGCTCCGATCAGCCCCATGTCGTGATAGAGCGGCAGCCAGCTCACGAACACTTCGTTCGAATCCACCCCGAGCACGCGGCCCATCGCCGTGAGGTTTGCGAGCACATTGGCATGCGTCAGCACGACCCCCTTGGGGTTGCCGGTGCTCCCGGACGTGTACTGCAGAAAAGCGATGTCGTCGGTGCGGGCCATCGGGCGGATGCGCTCGACGCGATCGGAGACGATCTCGGCCGGAGTGGCCACGTGCGCAAGGCTTGCGACCTGCGAGCGGAGCAGCAGCGCGAGCCCCTTCGCTTCGGGAAGCGTGATGAGGGCGTGCACCTGCGCGTTCGAAAGTATGCCCGCATGGCGCCGCATGTGATCCTCGATCTGCGAGGCGCGCGCGGGCGGATAGATCGGAACCGGTATGCCGCCTGCGAGCAGGATGCCGAGGAAGCTGTAAAAGTATTCCGCGCTCGTGGGAAGCATGATGGCGACGGTCGAGCGCGGCGCAAGCCCGCGGTCGAGGAGCCCGGCGGCCACCCGCAACGCACCCTCACGCAGCCTCGCATAGGAGATCTCTTCATGGGCGCCGCTTTCGCCCACGAGCGTGATGTGAACTCGATCGGGATGGGTCGCAAGATGCCATTCGAGCGAGTCGACGAGCGTGCGCGCGTGTTCAGGGACGCCACTCGTGCCCGGTGCGATGCTTTCGTCTTCGACCGGCGCGAGCGGGGCGGCGCCGGGCGGGCGCGCCGCGAGCGCGGCGTTCAGCAGATCGCGCACCGTATCGGCGTTGAGCAGCGTCGCCTCGGGCAGCGTGATATCGAAGCGCCGCTCGAGGCGATGGACGAGCTCCACGCGCCCGAGACTGTCGAGACCGACGTCCCGATCGAGCGCGCTCTCGAGCGTGACATTCAGGCGGCGCGCGGGGTGCAGCTCGGACCCGACCTCGCGCACGACATCGAGCAACGCGTCAGCGGTTGGTTCCGGCCGGTTCATCAGGGATGCGTGGCGCGTGGAGGGGAGTGCCTTGCCGACCGATCTTAGCACACCCCCTGCCGTGCGTTGCGACGGGGCGGCGCTTTGGAGCCCGCGCGCCTCGAGCGCGACGCCGCCTTCAGTGGAAGGCCGTGCCGCTGCTCGCGTTGAGCTCGTGAATGTACTCCTCCAGCGCCGGCAGCTCGCCCTGCTGATTCATCCAGCTGTAATCGCTGCAAGCCCGCTCTTCATCCTCGGCGGCGGGAAACAGTTCCCGTTCCCTGCGCTCGGCGAGCTGAAGTGCGTGCAGCAGGTTGCGGCTTTTCGTCTTGCTGGAGTTCATCGCGCTCCTCCTGTGAGAAATGACGTTCAGGCGGCGACGCGCGGTGCGGAGCGCCGCGCGTGCCTGCGGAAATGCTGGCGCCGCTGGCGCGTCGCCTCCTCGCTGTACAGTGCCACCACCAGGCGCTTGAGGCCGCCTCGCAGCTCTTCCGGCGTCATGCCCTGCGGGCGGAAGTTGACATCGAACAGCGTGCAGCGCTCCCACGCGCCTTCGTTCAACAGTCGGCCCCGCGCCTTCAGCTGCGCGTGGAACGGCGTGCCGGGAAAGGGTGTCGGAACTGTCACCTGCACGTCGAAGGGCCGCGCTTCGTCAACGAAGTCGAGCAGCGCATCGAATACCGAAGGATCGTGGCCGTCGAGCCCCACGACGAAGCAGGCATTGACCCGTATTCCCGCTTCCTGAATGCGCCTGATGGCTTCCTTGTACTGAGCATGGCGCGCATGCTTCCAGTTGCGGCGTCGCTCCAGACCGTCCAGGCCATTTGCAACGGGGCTTTCGAAGCCGATCAGCACTTCCACACAGCCTGCCTCACGCATGAGGTGCAGCAGCTCTTCGTCCTCATGGACGGCGAGATCGGTTTCGGTGAACCAGCGGATGCGTCGCCTGGCGAGTTCAGGAAGCAGCTCGCGCCAGTAGCGGCGGTTGACGAACGAGTTGTCATCGGCGAATTCGATGAAGGGCCGCGGCCACAGCGAGCGGATGCGATCGATTTCCGCGAGCACCTTGTGCGCCGGCTTCTGCTTGTAGCGCTTCGTGAGCAGGATGGAGCTCGCGCAGAAGCTGCAACGCCATGGGCAGCCGCGACTGGTCTGCACGGTGATGCGGTTGTAGCGGCGCATGTCGAGCAGCTCGAACGCGGGCATCGGCGCGAACGCGAGATCGAATTCCCGCCTGCGCGCATCGTAGACGGGCCGCAGCCGCCCGCATTCCGCGTCTTCCAGGATCTCGTGCCACAGCAGCTCGCCTTCGCCGAGCGCCGCGCTCGCGCCATAACGCGCCGGCTCATCCGGATTCATGGTGACGTGCAGCCCCCCGATTACCGCCGGGATGCCGCGAGCCGCGTAGCGCTGTGCAAGCGCGTACGCCTCGCCGATCTGCGCGCTGAAGCTGGATAGGGCGACCAGATCGAAATCGGCGGGCAGCTCGGCCGCGCGCCCGAGGTCTGCGACTTCGATGTAGTGCAGCGCGTGGTGCCGCGGCGTCATTCCGGCCAGCGTGAGGAGACCCAGGCTGGGAAGCGAGGCGATCGCCTGCGAGCGTTCGACGAAGCCCGGCAGCGTGAGTCCAAGCTCGAGCAATTCGGCGTCGTACGCCCGGATGCCGCTCATGGCGATCAACCCGACCTTCATGGCAGTGCGCGTCCGATGAAAATGACCGCCGCACCGAGGAGACTCAGCACGGGCAGCGGAAAGAGGTGCCGCAGCGCCTTTTTCCAGGCGGCCAGGTAGCATACGAGCGGCATCAAGACCGCGCCCGCAATGAGCAATCCCGAGGCGAGCGGAACATGCGCCTGCGCCCCGAGCAGCGCGACGGTGTTGCAGTAGGCGAGATTGAGAAACGCGATACCGAAGAAGCTGATATGTCCGAGCCGTGTGAGCCGGCGCGGCCACGTGTCGTAGCCTCCGAGCCAGTCGTCACGATGAAAGAACAGCCCTTGAAGCGTCCCGCTTGCCAGGCCCAGAAAGATGCCGATCCACGCTGCCCACATGTTTGCCGCCGCCATTCCCGTCGCCTCGGTGCCCGGGACACGGAATGCCCCGGTTAGTGCGAGCAGTGTGTCGGAGGTGTGCGTGCAGGTAGGTTACGCGTTGCTTACAGTTGGATTACGGATAGGCAGGCGCCTGGCGTACGGCGGGGAGGAGCCCGATGAACTGCCAGCTCCGCTCAGGCGACGCGCAGGGAGCGGTGCCGGAAAATGATGTCGCTTGCCACGAGCTTCGGGGGAGCGTTGTAAGCGCTCGCGGGTTTTCCGATCACGCGTTTTGCAGCAGCGATTCGTAGAGTGCCGTGGTTTCCCGCGACGGCTCCGCGCTCAGGACGGCGGAAAGGGTCTTGCGGCAGCGCTGATAGACCTCGATCGCCTCTGCGTTGCGTCCGAGCTGCCGGTAGCACAGCATGAGATGCCGGTAGAAGCCTTCCGCGAGATGATCGGCTTCGAGGCTGCGCTGGAAGTAATCGACCGCGCGCTCCCATTCACCCGTCTGCTGCCAGTAGTGAGCGATATCGCTCATCGCGCGCAGGAAGCGGTTGCGCAACCGCTCGCGGGGACTGATGTACCACGCCTCATCGGTGTCGCCGCCGAGAAACGGGCCGGTGTAGAGCCCGAGCATGCGATCGGCAAGGCGCGTGATCCTCGCGTCGTCCACCTTGTCGCGCGGGCCTTTGAGCAGCCGGTCGATCTCGGCGCTGATCTGCTCGAACGCCCACACATCGACCCAGACGTACTCCGCATTCAAGGTGAGCCGCCCCTCCTGCAGCAGCAGGGCCCGATCCTCGCCGAGAAGCTTGCGCAGCCGGTGCAGCGTCGTCGTGAACGAGCGGTGCGCCGAATCGCCGTCGATGCGCGGCCAGAGGGCTTCGGTCAGTTGCTCCTCGCGCACGCGCTGGCCGCCATAGGCGATCAGCGCTTTCATGAGATCGAGCGGGCGGCGCTGCGCCTTTCCGGCGAAGGTGATCGGGCGATCGTCCTTGAGGAGGACAAACTGGCCGAAGGTGCGGATCCGGAACGACCACGGCCAGGCGTCGCCGCCGGCCGCGGCACTCGCAGGCTTCAACCCGCGCCGCCGGATGAGGCTCTTCACGTAATCGGTCTCGATGCCCGCTTCCAGCGCGCGCGCGCAAACCATCGCCATCGTCGCCGGGATCCAGCAGGGGAACGTCATGTAATTGCGTGGCTTCCCCAGCTCGAGCGCGTACTGGAGCGCCTTCATGCCGGATCGCGGCCGGCCGTATTCGAGCGCGAAGTAGCCGTAGTTCACGAGCGTCATGAACTCGAGCAGATGGTTGCGGATGCTGCGCGCGATGTCGTGTACCCGCTCGAAGTGCTCGATCGCCTTGCGCTGTTCGCCGCACGCGAACAGGACCTGCGCGGACATGAGCCGGCACATCACCTCGAAGTACGGGCTGCCTACCTCCACCGCCATGCGCAGCGCGAGCTTCTGCTCCTGATAGGCGCGCAGGGTATCCTGGTGGAGGACGGCCGCCCACGCCGAAAAGAGATGCAGCAGGCAGCGATCGAAGCGTGGTGTGGTCGCGGGCAGCTCCGCGAGCTGCTGCAGCAGCTTGTCGGCGACGTCGAGCTTTCCGGCCCCGAGCGCACCGCCTGCACCGTAGGCGAGGAGCTGCGAGCTCAGCACGTGCACGCCCGCCGCGCGCTCGATGTCGAGCCCCTCCTGCATCGCCTTGAGGCACGGCTCGTGCATCCCCGTGAGCATGTAGTACATGGTCTCCACGGTCTTCAGCTTGGTCCGCTGGAAGGGGGACACGTTGGCGGTCTGGGCGAGATGTTGCATGCCTTCGATCACCGCCCAGGCCTTCGGATAGTGGCCCGCCCAGATGATGCTGATGGCGACCAGCGGCTCGACCGACATGCGCAGATTCGCATCCGACGAGGCGCGCGAGGCTCGATAAGCGCGCTCCACCCAGTGCTCGAGGTCGCGATGATGCGGCTGGCGCATCACCATCGAGATGAACATGCTGGAAGCGACCCGCGCTTCGACTTCACCCGTGACGAGGTCGGGGTGCTCGCGCGCGAGCCGGTCGAGTATCGGAACCCAGCGATCGAGCAGCGAAAAGTCGTCGAGCTCGTAGAGGATCGCATCCATCGCGCCCGATGCGCTGAGAAGCAGGCCCTTGCTGTCGGGCTGGGGCTGGGCGCTGAAGAGCTCGAAGGTCCGTTCGTAGAGCACGCGGCTCTCCCGCGGCGCGACTGGCAACCGGCTCGCGGCGAGCCAGTAGAGCGCCCACGGATGGCTCTGCACCACTTCCTTGGGAATCGCCTCGACCCACTGTGCGAGCGTTTCCCCGCGGCCCTGGTCGAGCATGGTGGCGCCGTGGCGGTCGATCAAATCCACGACGCGCAGCCAGTCCGCCGCTTCGCGCAACAGCGCGACCGCTTCCGACACCTGGCCGCTCGTGGCGAGCAGTGCGGCTGCCGTGCGCTGGAGCGTCGTACGCTGCTCCTTTCCGAGCGTCTCTGCGGCGCGCGAGAGCAGGAATTCGCGCATGAGCGGGTGATATTGATAGACCGGCTCGGGCTGTGCCTGCTTCAGGCTCACGAAATAGTTGTTTTGATACAGATGCGCGAGCAGCGCGCCGGCATCCGCGTTCCCCGTCATCTCCGCCGCCATCTCGGCCGTCATCTGGGAGAGGTACGAGGTGTGGAGCAGCAGTTGCCGGATGCGGCTGTCCGATTTCTGGAATATTTCTCCGGCGAGATAATCGAACACGAGCTGCGGCGTCGAGAGGTCCTGCGGCTCGCCCAGCGACTCGCCGACGCCGGCCTGCTCGAGCATGAGTATCAGGCCCGCCGCCCAGCCCTGCGTCTTGTTGTAGAGCTTCTCCAGCGATTCGGCGGAGAGCTTGCGACCGCGCTTGCGCGCGATCGCGTTCGACTCCTCGGGCGTGAGGCGCAGCTCGTCCCACCCGATCACCGCCATCGCGCGATTCGCGCGCAGCCGCGCCATCGCGGGCGGTGGATCGGCACGGCTCACGAAGAGGACGTTGCCTCCGGGCGGAATTTCCGAGAGCGCGTCCCGCATCACGAGATGGAGCGCCGATTGCGCCGGCACGTCCTGATAGCCGTCGAATACCACCGCAAACGGCGTGGCGAGCCGCCGGTAGAGCGCCTGGAAGTAGCGGCGCGTGAAAGTGGAGAGGCCGGCGTGGTACTCGGGCGTGAGCACCGGCAGCGCCGGTTTTGCGCTTTTCTTGTACTCGCTTGCCGCGAGCCCGAGGTAGTAATAGAACGTCGCGACGTCCGCGTCGCCGTCGTCCATCTGGTACCACAGTGAGGCGAGCTTGCGGCTTTCGAGGTAGCTTGCGATGAGCGTGGTCTTGCCGGCGCCCGGCGGGCCGGTCACCCACACCACGGGACTCTTGCGCGCGCGGTCGAGCAGCCTGAAGAGACGATCGCGCGGCAGGAAGCCGGCAAGCGTCGGGCGCGTCGTCTTGCCAAGCGAGATCGCTCTCATGGATACCCTCGAAGCGGCGAAACATTCTAGCTCACAACATTATTGAGCGGGCAACGGGCATGCTTATGGCATGAAGGGCGTGGCTGCGGCGCGATTGCCGGAGGGCAAGCGGTTGACACCACAGCCAAATGCGCGCAGCCTTGCGCCGTCATCGTGTTGCGCCCGGTACGTCGAGCCGGGCGCGAGTCGGAGGCAGGGCACGCCGTGAACCTTCTCCTCGCCGCGCTCTCGGCGCTCGCGGTTGCCTGGGCGCTTGCCTGCTTGAGCGCGCCGGCATGGGCGTGGACCGCGGCGTTGGCGGCAGGGCTTGCCGGGCTGGACCACTCCGCCGCGTTACCAATGGCGGCGAGCGTGCTCATGTGGACGGCTTTCGCGGCGTTCGCATCCCTCGTCAATATCGGACCATTGCGCCGCCATCTCGTATCGCGTCCGCTTTTCCGCTGGTTTCGCGCCGCGCTGCCCCAGGTCTCGCCGACCGAGCAGGAAGCGCTCGATGCAGGCACGGTGTGGTGGGACGGGGAGCTCTTCAGCGGCAAGCCCGACTGGCGCAGGCTCCTGTCGTATCCCAAACCGACGCTTACGGCGGAAGAGCAGGCCTTTCTCGACGGGCCGGTGGAAGAGCTGTGCGGCATGCTCGACGACTGGAAGATCACGCACGAGCTGTACTATCTGCCGCCGGAAGTGTGGAGGTTCATCAAGGAGCGGGGCTTCCTCGGGATGATCATCCCCAAGGCCTACGGCGGCCTTGGTTTCTCCGCGCTCGCGCATTCCGAGGTCGTGATGAAGCTCACCACGCGCAGCGGCACCGGCGCGGTCTCGGTGATGGTGCCCAATTCCCTGGGGCCTGCGGAACTGCTGCTCCACTACGGCACCGAAGCGCAGAAGAATTACTATCTGCCGCGGCTCGCGAAGGGCATCGACATCCCGTGCTTTGCGCTGACGGGTCCGGAGGCGGGATCGGACGCGAGCTCCATTCCCGACATCGGCGTCGTCTGCCGCGCAGAGTTCGAAGGCCGCCCCGAGGTCCTCGGCATCCGTCTCAACTGGGAGAAGCGCTACATCACCCTCGGGCCGATCGCGACGCTGATCGGGCTCGCCTTCCGGCTGCGCGATCCCGATCACCTGCTTGGCGATGTCGAGGACATCGGCATCACGCTCGCGTTGATTCCGAGCACGACGCCCGGCGTCAGCATCGGGCGGCGCCACTTTCCGCTCAATTCGGCGTTCTTCAACGGCCCCAACTACGGCAGGAACGTCTTCATTCCCCTCGACTGGGTGATCGGCGGCCGGGAGTACGTGGGACAGGGCTGGCGCATGCTGATGAACTGCCTCGCGGCGGGGCGGTCGATCTCGCTTCCCGCGAACAGCGTCGGCATCGCCAAGCTCGCCGCGCTCACGACCGGCGCCTATGGTCGCGTGCGCATCCAGTTCCGTACGCCGATCGGGCGCTTCGAAGGCGTGGAAGAAGCGCTCGCCCGCATCGGCGGTCACACCTACATGATGGACGCGGCGCGCATCACGACCGCGGGCGCCATCGACGGCGGTGAAAAACCCGCCGTCGTCTCCGCGATCGTCAAGTACCATCTGACCGAGCGCGGCCGCATGGTCATCAACGACGCGATGGACGTGCACGGCGGCAAGGCGATCTGCATGGGGCCGCGCAACTATCTTGGCCGCTCCTACCAGCAGGTGCCGATCGCGATTACGGTGGAAGGGGCGAACATCCTGACGCGCTCGCTGATCATCTTCGGGCAAGGCGCGATACGCGGGCACCCGTATGTTCTGCGCGAGATCGAGGCGGCGCGCGAACCCGATGCGGCGAAGGGGCTGCTTCTGTTCGACGAAGCGTTTTTCGGGCATGTGAAGTTCGTTCTCGCCAATGCCGCGCGCGCTCTCCTGCTCGGCCTCACCGGTGCGCGGTTCACGCGCCCGCCGGGGGACGATCACACGCGGCGCTATTATCGTGCACTTACGCGGTGGAGCGCGGCGTTCGCCTTCGCGACCGACGTCGCGATGCTGCGGCTGGGCGGGCAATTGAAGCGCCGGGAAAAACTCTCGGCCCGCCTGGGAGACATCCTGAGCCAGCTCTACCTCTGCTCGGCGACACTGAAACGCTATCAGGACCGCGGCTGCCCGCGTGACGAGCTGCCACTGCTCCATTGGGCGCTGCAGGACGCGCTCTTCCGGCTCGAGTCGGCGTTCGCCGGGCTCGCGGAGAACTTTCCCGGCTTGATCCCGCGAGCCCTCCTGCGGTGCATCGCCTTTCCCTTGGGTCGGCGCCTCGCGCCGCCGAGCGACGAGCTCGGACATGAAGTCGCGGCGCTGCTGCTGGAGCCCTCACCGGTGCGGGAACGGTTGACGAAGGGGGTGTACATCCCACGGAACGAGGACGAGCCCATCGCGCAGCTCGAGCACGCGCTGCGCGCGGCGATCGCGGTGGAGGGCGTGTACAGCCGTATCTATGCCGCGGCGCGAACCGGACGCATCCACGGCGCGACGCCCGACGAGCTGGCGGCGCAGGCAGTTGCGGCAGGAGTCATCGACGCCGCGGAGCTGCAGGCGCTGGTGCGCGCGAAGGCATTGCGCCGCGCCGTCATCACGGTCGACGATTTTCCACCCGACTTCGGCAGGGAAGCGAAGGGGCGCGAAGACCCTGCGGTCGGCGCCGCGCGCAAGATGGCTTAATATGTTCGGGCGGCGGCCGGCGGCGCAGTACGCCGGAGGCCAGGCGCGAGATCGGCGAGGAGGGGGCATGCCCGGAGTGGATACACATGTGATCGCGGCGTCAGCGGCGCGCACGCTGGACGGGCTTTTCCGCGAGCGGGCGGCGCGCACGCCCGATGCGGTCGCCTGCCGTCATTTCGATGAAGCGCATGCGGTATGGCGCGATTACACCTGGAGCCACCTGAATCACCAGGTCGCGCGCTGGCAATCCGCTTTCCTGCGCGAGGGTTTGAAGCCCGGCGATCGGGTCGCGGTGATGCTGCGCAATTCCCCGGAATGGGTGATCTTCGATCAGGCCGCGCTGGGCCTCGGGCTCGTCGTCGTGCCGCTCTATACGCAGGATCGTCCCGACAACATCGCCTACATCATCCAGGACGCGGGCTGCAAAGTGCTCCTCTTCGAGGGGCTCGAGCAGTGGCAGGGCCTGCGTGAAGCGCGGGCGGAACTCGCGAGCCTCCTACGCATACTCGCCGTCAAACCGCAGGTCGAGGACGAGGCCGAGCCGCGCCTCCAGTCGATCGGCGAATGGCTGCCCGACGAGGGCGGCGGAGTACAGCACGTCCCGAGCGATCCTCAAGCGCTCGCGACGATCGTGTACACCTCCGGCACGACCGGCCGGCCGAAGGGCGTGATGCTGTCGCATCACAACATCCTGAGCAACGCCGAAGCCTGCCTTTCGGTGCTGGTGCCGCGTCCCGACGACATCTTTCTCTCGTTTCTCCCTCTCTCGCACACGTTCGAGCGCACCTGCGGTTACTACCTTGCGGTGATGACCGGAGCGACGACGGCATACGCGCGCTCGATACCGCAGCTCGCGGAGGATTTGCAGTCGGTACGGCCGACGCTGCTCATCTCCGTGCCGCGCATCTACGAGCGCGTGTACGGCGCAATCCGCAGCAGGCTTGCGGAAGGTCCGGCGCTCAGGAGAAAGCTCTTCGAGCTCGCCACTGAAATCGGCTACGCGCGGTTCGAGCACGCACAGGGACGCGGTCCGCGGCGTCCTTCATTTCTGCTCTGGCCGCTCCTCGACGCACTGGTCGCTGCAAAGATCCGCGCCCGGCTCGGCGGAAGGCTGCGCGCGGCGATCTCGGGGGGTGCCGCGCTCCCGCCCGAAATCTCGCGCGTCTTCATTGGGCTGGGCATCACGGTGCTCCAGGGCTACGGCCTCACCGAGACGAGCCCCGTCTCATGCGCGAATCGCCCGGACGACAATCTGCCGGCGAGCGTGGGGCGCGCCGTGCCGGGCGTCGAAGTGAAGATCGGCGCCAACAATGCGCTCATGATCAAGGGGCCGAACGTCATGCTCGGCTACTGGAACAACGAGGCCGCGACGCGCCAGATGATCCAGCCCGACGGCTGGCTCAATTCGGGCGATACGGCGCGCATCGACGAGCGCGGACACGTTTTCATCACCGGTCGCCTCAAGGAGATCATCGTGCTCTCCACCGGAGAGAAAGTGCCGCCGGCGGACATGGAGGCGGCCATCATGCGCGATTCGCTCTTCGAGCAGGTGATGCTGCTCGGTGAGGCCAAGCCGTATTTGAGCGTGCTTGCGGTGCTCAACGCGGAAGAGTGGAAAAAGCTCTGTGCCGCACACAATCTCGATGCCGAAGCCCCCGAAACCCTCGCCTCGAAGCAGGTCGAGGAGATCGTGCTCGCGCGCATCGCGCTCAGGCTGCGCGAGTTTCCGGGTTACGCGCAGGTGCGGCGCGCTGCTCTCACGCGCGAGCCGTGGAGCGTGGAGAACGGCCTCCTCACGCCGACGATGAAGCTGAAGCGCGCAAAGGTGATGGAGAAGTTCAACGCTGAAATCGACGCCATGTATGCCGGGCACTGAGCGCGCAGGGGATCGAGCATGAGCGAGCCCTCCATCGAGACCTTGCCGGTCGGAAAAGAGCCCACGCTGCGGGTGGTGCCGATGCCGGCCGACGCCAATCACACCGGCGACATCTTCGGCGGCTGGATCATGGCGCAGGTCGATATCGCGGGCAGCATCCCGGCGGTGCGGCGCGCCAAGGGTCGTGTCGCGACCGTTGCCGTGAACTCGTTCGTTTTCAAGAGGCCGGTTCTGGTCGGGGATGTCGTGAGCTTCTACGCCGACATCGTGCGCGTGGGAAAAACCTCCATCACGGTCAACGTGGAAGTGTATGCGCAGCGCCGTCCGCATACGCAAGACGTGGTGAAAGTGACCGAGGCGACGCTCACCTATGTCGCGGTCGACGCCGAACGGCGGCCGCGCGTTGTACCGGCACAACAGTGAGCGCGATTGCATTGTAAAGCGCCGCGCGGTGCGTAAGATGGCCGGGCCGGCAATACCGGTGTGAACTATATGGAAGGGGGCAGCCATGAACAGCAGGATGAAGCGGTGCGCGCTGGCGGTGGCACTCACGGCGGGCGGCACGGCCGGCGCCGCATACGGATCCGGCTTCCAGCTGATGGAGCAGAACGCGAGCGGGCTCGGCAACGCCTATGCCGGGCAGGCGGCCGCGGCCGAGAACGCAAGCACGGTTTTTTTCAACCCCGCGGGCATGACGCGGCTGCCGGGGCGGCAGGCATCGGTCGCGATCAACGCGATCGGACCGTCGGCGGAGTTCACCAATTCGGGCGGGTCCACGGCGCCGCTCGGGCTCGCGTCTCCAGGCGGTAACGGCGGCGATGCCGGCGGCTGGGCCGCCGTGCCGAACGCCTATCTGTCGTGGCAGCTCACGCAACAGCTCTGGTTCGGCCTGGGCTTGAGCGTGCCGTTCGGGCTCAAGACGGAGTACGACCAGGGCTGGGTAGGGCGCTTCCAGTCGCAGCTGTCGGAGATCAAGACGATCGACGTGAACCCCAGTATCGCGTTCAAAGTGAACGATGTGCTGTCCATCGGCGCGGGCATCAGCTATCAGCGCGCGGAGGTGAAGGTCAACCGTTCGGTCATCCTGGTGCCGCCGTTCGAATCGCATACGCGCATCGACATCGACGACAGCCGGTGGGGATACAACCTGGGCGTGCTGGTCAACCTGAGCCCGGCAACGCGCATCGGGCTCACGTACCGCTCGGCGATGGACTACGATCTCGACGGCACCATCGTCTTCACGAGCGTGCCCGTGCTGGGCACGGCGCGGAACCCGGTGCGCGCCAACGCCGAATTGCCGGACACGATCTCGTGGGGCATTGCGCACGCTTTCAATCCGAGATGGGAGGGGCTCGCGGACGTCACCTATACGCGATGGAGCAAGATCAAGGCCGTTCCGCTGGTGACGACGGGTGCTTCGCCGATCGCCGGCACCGGGGTGACGCTCGACACCTTCAACTTCCAGTTCAAGGACAGCTATCGCATCGGTGTGGGCCTGAATTACCAGTGGAGCGACCGCTTCACGCTCAAGCTCGGCGCCGCCTACGACCGTTCTCCGGTGGAAGACCGGTTCCGTCTGAGCTTCCTTCCCGACAGCGATCGCACCTGGCTCGCCATCGGCGGGAAGTACCGCATGTCGAAGCAGGCGACGCTCGATTTCGGCTACGCGCATATCTTCGTGAAGGATGGCTCGATCAACCAGCAGCGCGGGGTCGCGACGCCGCCGCTCCAGGGCAATGTGATCGGCAACTACGACAATTACGTGAACCTCCTGAGCGCGCAATTCACTTACGCGTTCTGAGCGCGCAGGCGATGCCCGCCTGCGCTCGCTAACACGGGGCACGCGTGGATGCGCGTGATAGAATTTTCAGCTACCCGCGAGCAACCATGATGTCCGACGCTCCCTTCGTCGTTCGCAAGGCCGCCGTACTCGGCGCGGGCGTGATGGGCGCGCAGATCGCGGCGCATCTCGTCAACGCCAATGTCCCGGCGATTCTCTTCGAGCTGCCCGCGACCGAGGGCGATCCCAACGGCAACGTCCTCAAGGCGATCGACAACCTGAAGCGGCTCGACCCGAGTCCGCTCGCCGTCGCCGCGCGCGCCGCGCACATCCAGGCGGCGAATTACCGGGATCACCTGCCGCTGCTGGCGGGGTGCGATCTCGTGATCGAGGCGATTTCCGAGCGCATGGATCTCAAGAGCGCGCTCTACACCCAGGTCGTGCCGCATCTCGCGCCGCACGCCGCCTTCGCCACCAATACTTCGGGCCTTTCGATCAACCGCCTCGCGCAAGCACTGCCGCCGGAGCTGCGCGCGCGCTTCTGCGGCGTACACTTCTTCAATCCTCCGCGCTACATGCACCTCGTGGAGCTGATCGAGTCCCGCGATACGCGTCCCGAGCTCCTCGACGCGCTCGAGTCGTTTCTCGTCACCACGCTCGGCAAAGGGGTCATCCGCGCGAAGGACACGCCCAATTTCATCGCGAACCGCGTCGGCGTCTTTTCGATGCTGGCGACGGTGCACCATGCCGGGCGGCTCGGGCTCGGCTTCGATGTGGTGGACGCGCTGACCGGCACGCTCATCGGTCGCCCGAAGAGCGCCACCTTCCGCACCGCGGACGTGGTAGGGCTCGATACCTTCGCGCACGTCGTCAACACCATGAAGGATGCGCTGCCCGACGATCCGTGGCATCGCTATTACGCGGTGCCGGCGTGGCTCAGGCAGTTGGTCGAGCAGGGAGCGCTCGGGCAGAAGACCCGCCGCGGGGTGTACCAGAAGATCGGCGACACGATCCACGTTTTCGATCTCGAGCGCGCGGGATACCGCCCGGCGCGCATGGAAGCGGACGATGAGGTCGCGGAGCTGGCGAAACAGCGCAATGCGGCCGAGCGTTTCGAGGCGCTGCACGCCTCGTCCCATCCGCAGGCAGAGTTCCTGTGGGCGATCCATCGCGACATCTTCCATTACTGCGCGGTGCACCTCGCGGATATCGCTCGCAACGCGCGCGACCTCGATCTCGCGCTGCGCTGGGGCTTCGGCTGGAACCAGGGACCATTCGAGATCTGGCAGGCGGCCGGCTGGCAGCGGATTGCACGCTGGATCGGGGAAGACATCGCCGCGGGCAAGGCGATGGCGGCGGTCGCGCTGCCGTCATGGGCGAGCGACCCGGCGCGAAGCGGCGTCCATATGCCGCAAGGCTCGTATGCGCCGTCGGATCACAGCTATCAGCCGCGCTCACGGCTTCACGTTTATCGGCGACAGGCGTTCCCCGATCGGCTGCTCGGCGAAGAACGGCAGTATGGCGAGACGGTGTTCGAGACCGACGCCGTGCGCTGCTGGCACACCGGAGACGACATCGCCATCGTGAGCTTCAAGAGCCGCATGCACACGATCGGCGACGACGTGCTCGACGGCGTGCTGCAGGCGATCGACGCGGCGGAGCGCGGCTACAGGGGTCTCGTCATCTGGCAGACGGAGCCGCCGTTTTCCGTCGGCGCGAACCTGAAGAAGACGCCCGCCGGCGGCGCGAAACCGCGAGAGACCTCGGGCATGACCCGGCTCTTCCGGGATTTTCGCCGCGCGGCCGAATCGACGGTGCTCAAGGCCGCACACGCGCTGAACGTCGCGGACAAGCTGATGGCGGGCCGGCTCGCGGAAGTGGAGCAGCTCGTCGCCGCCTTCCAGCAGACGACGCAGGCGCTCAAGTACTCCGTGGTGCCGACCGTCGCCGCGGTGGACGGGCTCGCGCTCGGCGGCGGTTGCGAATTCGTCATGCACTGCGACCGGGCCGTGGCCACGCTCGAGAGCTACATCGGGCTCGTGGAGGCCGGCGTGGGGCTCCTGCCCGCGGGCGGCGGATGCAAGGAGCTTGCAATGCGGGCCGTTGCCGATGCGCGTGGAGCGGATTTCACGCCTTTCCTGCAGAAGTACTTCAAGGCGGTGGCAATGGCGGAGGTGGCGCGCAGCGCCGAGCACGCGCGCGAGCTCGGTTACCTCAAAGCAGGCGACCGCATCGTGATGAACCGGTTCGAACTGCTCGAGGCGGCCAAGGCGGAAGTACGCGCGCTCGACGCCGCGGGGTATCGTCCGCCCTTGAGGCCGGTTGCGATTCCGGTGGCGGGCCGCAGCGCCATCGCCACGATCCAGGCATTCATGGTGAACATGCTCGCCGGCGGGCACATCTCCGAGCACGATTACCTGATCGGCACGAAAATCGCGACGGTGATGTGCGGCGGGACGCTCGACGGCGGCAGCCTCGTGGACGAACAGTGGTTTCTCGATCTCGAGCGCGTGCACTTCATGGAGCTGATCGCGACGCAGAAGAGCCAGGCCCGCATCGAGCACATGCTGAAGACCGGTAAGCCGCTGCGCAACTAGGAGCCGCCATGGCGAAACAGGTGCAGGACGCGTACATCGTCGCCGCGACGCGCAGCGCCGTGGGCAAGGCGCCGCGCGGAGTGTTTCGCAATACGCGGCCGGACGACCTGCTGGCGGGCGTGCTGAAGGCCGCGCTCGCGAAATGTCCCGGTCTCGATCCGGCAGCGGTCGAAGACGTGATCGTGGGATGCGCCATGCCGGAGGCGGAACAGGGCATGAACGTCGCGCGTATCGCGCTGCTGCTCGCCGGCTTTCCCGACAGCGTGTCCGGCATGACCATCAACCGCTTTTGTTCCTCCGGACTGCAGGCCGTTGCGCTCGCCGCCGACCGCATCCGTCTCGGCGAGTCGGACGTCATGATCGCGGGTGGCACCGAGAGCATGAGCATGGTGCCGATGGGCGGCAACAAGCCGAGCTTCAGTCCCGCCGTGTTCGAGAAGGACGAGAACATCGCGATCGCCTACGGCATGGGCATCACGGCCGAGAAGGTCGCCGGGCAGTGGAAAGTGTCGCGGGAGGAGCAGGATCTCTTCGCCGCCGAGAGTCATCGCCGCGCGGTGCGCGCGATCGACGCCGGAGAGTTCCGCGACGAGGTGACGCCGTACACCGTCATCGAGCGCGCGCCGGATCTCGTCACGCGCGAAGTCCGCGTCAGGACCCGCGAGGTGGTGAACGACGAAGGGCCGCGCCGCGATACGTCGCCCGAAGCGCTGGCGAAGCTCAAACCGGCGTTCGTCGCGAAGGGCAGCATCACGGCGGGCAACAGCTCGCAGATGTCGGATGGCGCCGGAGCAATCGTCCTCATGAGCGAGGCGGCGATGAAACGGTACGGCGCGACGCCGATCGGGCGTTACCTCGGCTATGCCGTCGCGGGCGTTGCGCCGGAGATCATGGGCATCGGTCCCGTCAAGGCGATACCTAAAGTGCTGGAGCGCGTCGGGCTCGCGCTGCAGGACATCGACTGGATCGAGCTCAACGAAGCATTCGCCGCGCAGTCGCTCGCCGTCATCCGCGAAGCCGGGCTCGATCCGGCGCGCGTGAACCCGCTCGGCGGCGCCATCGCGCTCGGTCATCCGCTCGGAGCGACCGGCGCGATCCGGGTGGCGACGCTGCTCCACGGGTTGAGGCGTCGCGGGAAAAAGTACGGCATGGTGACGATGTGCATCGGCACCGGCATGGGAGCCGCCGGCGTCTTCGAAGCCCTGTAGTCCGTCAGGCGACGGTGGCGATCGGCGCGGGACGCGCGATGCCGAAGCCCTGCACGTAATCGATCTCGATCTCGCGCACCATGTCGAGCGTTTCGCGGGTCTCGACGAATTTGGCGATGACGCGCATGCCGACCTTCTGGCAGGCGAGATTGATCGCCCACGCCTTGATGAGCTCGGTCGGGTCGCGGTGTATGTTCTGCACGATCGCGCCGTCGATCTTGAGGTAGTCGACGGTGAGGCCCGAGAGATGCTCGAACGAGACGCGCACGCCGCCGAAGTTGTCCACCATGATCGGGCACCGCGGCTTCAGCGCGGTCACGAAGCGCTGCACATCCGCCGCATGCTCGATCAGATCGCGCTCTTCGATCTCGAAGCAAAGCGCGCGACGGGGATAGGCCGTCCGTTCGAGCTCGGCTGCGACGAAGTCCGTGAACGCAGGGTTGGCGAGCGTCGGCTGCGAGACGTTGACGCACATCATCGGCAGGCGCTCGCCCGGGCGCGCCGTGAGCCGCGCCGCGCCCCAGGCGAGGAGCGCGCGGATGACCCAGCGGTCCAGCGCTTCGGTCATCCCCAGGCTGTCCGCGAGATCGAGAAAACCGCCCGGCGGGAGCAGGTTCTGCTCTTCGTGCTGCAGGCGCAGCAGCACCTCGTAGCACTGCGGCTCGGGGACCCCCGACTTCACCGCGACGATCTTCTGCACGAACAGCAGAAACTGATCTTCGCGCAGCGCCTGTTCGAGCATCGCCCGGGGATCGTCGGATCCCATCAGGCGCTTGCTCATGAGGCTCAAGTAGAGCGCCTGCCCGCTCTGCGGCGAAGCTGCGGACTCGTTGCCGCGCAGCGGCTCGCCGTCGCCCCGGGAATCGCCCTTGTCGCGCGGCGGCGTCGCCATCACATGTTGGGATAGTTCGGGCCGCCGCCGCCCTCCGGCGCGACCCACACGATGTTCTGCGTCGGATCCTTGATGTCGCAGGTCTTGCAGTGCACGCAGTTCTGCGCGTTGATCTGGAGACGCGGGCCGCCGTCCGGCTCACGCACGATCTCGTACACCCCGGCAGGGCAGTAGCGCTGCTCCGGCGCGTCGTAAAGCTCGAGGTTGACCTTGATCGGCACGGCCGCGTCCTTGAGCGTCAAGTGGCACGGCTGATTCTCGTTGTGATTGGTGTTGGAAATGAACACCGAGGAGAGGCGATCGAAGGTGATCACGCCGTCGGGCCTGGGGTAGTCGATGGGGCGCGACTCGTGCTTCGTTTTGAGCGTTTCGTGATCCGCGTGCTTGTGGTGCAAGGTCCACGGCGCCCGGCCGCGAAAGAGGATCTGATCGAGCCCGACCATGAACGTGCCGGTGAGCAGCCCCTTGCTCATCCACGGCTTGAAGTTGCGCGCGCGGTACAGTTCCTCGTGCAGCCAGCTTGCCCGGAAGGCATCGGGATAATCGGTCAGCTCGTCTCCGGAATCACCCGCGGCGATGGAGGCGAAAGCCGCCTCGGCGGCGAGCATGCCGGACTTCATGGCGGCATGCGAGCCCTTGATGCGCGAAGCGTTGAGGAAGCCCGCGTCGTCCCCGATGAGGCATCCTCCGGGGAAGACCAGCTTCGGCAGGGACTGCAGTCCGCCGGCCGCGATCGCGCGCGCGCCGTAGGCGATGCGCTTGCCGCCTTCGAAGAAGGTGCGGATCTCCGGATGCGTCTTATAGCGCTGAAACTCCTCGTACGGACTGAGATAGGGATTGCTGTAACCCAGGCCGACGACGAAGCCGACCGCGACGAGATTGTCCTCCATGTGGTAGAGGAACGAGCCGCCGTAGGTGTCGTTCTCGAGCGGCCAGCCCGCGGTGTGGATCACGAGACCGGGCCGGTGGCGCTCCGGCCGGATCTCCCACAGCTCCTTGAGCCCGATGCCGTACACCTGCGGGTCCGAGCGTTCGCACAGCGCGAAATGACGCTGCAGCTGTCGCCCCAGATGGCCGCGGCAGCCCTCCGCGAAGAAAGTGTACTTGGCGCGCAGTTCCATACCCGGCTGATACGCGTCCGTTGGCTTGCCGTCGCGGCCGATGCCGAGGTCTCCGGTCGCAACGCCGGTCACGCGGCCGTCTGCTCCGTAGAGCACTTCCGCGGCCGCGAAGCCGGGAAAGATTTCGACACCCAGCGCCTCCGCCTGCTGGCCGAGCCAGCGGCACACGTTGCCCAGGCTCACGACATAGTTGCCGTGATTCTGGAAGCATGCCGGCAGCATGAACCCGGGCACCGGGATTGCCCGCGATTCGGTCAGGAAGAGAAAACGGTCCTCGCTGACCGGCGCATTGAGCGGTGCGTTCAGTTCGCGCCAGTTGGGAAAGAGCTCGTTGAGAGTACGCGGATCCATCACTGCGCCGGACAGGATGTGCGCGCCGACCTCCGAGCCCTTCTCCAGCACGCACACGCTCACGTCGTGATTGCGCTCGGCGGCGAGCTGCTTGAGCCGGATGGCGGCCGCCAGCCCGGCGGGGCCGGCACCGACCACCACGACGTCGTATTCCATCGATTCGCGTTCAGCCACGGAGCGCTCCTCGCTCTGATATGATCCCGGACTCGTTGTTCCGCGCATTATACCCGTCAGCCTTTCACGCGATGAGCGCAGCGAGCGTAGCGGTGTGGATCGAACGCATCAAGGTGCGGTGGGGCGACATGGATGCGCTCGGGCATGTCAACAACGCCGAATATTTCCGCTACATGGAGCAGGCGCGCGTCGCGTGGCTCGAGGCGATCGGCGTGCCGATGGTGGAGGACGGCAAAGGGCCCGTGATCGTGAAGGCGACGTGCGAGTTCCTGAAGCCGATCGTCTATCCGGCCACGATCGCGATCACGCTCAAGATCGAGCGCGTGGGTACGAGCAGCATCACGGTGAGCCACGAGTTCAGTCCCGAGGACGAGGCGACCGTATGCTACGCGCGCGGGAAGGCGGTGATCGTCTACGTGGACCACGCGCGGGGCGAGTCAGCGCCGCTTCCCGCGGCGATTCTGCATCGCCTCAGGGAAGGGCTTCGATCACCGCCCGCGCGGCGGTGACGCCGCTGCGAACTGCGCCTTCGAGCGTCGCCGGATAGTCACCCGCGACGTAATCGCCGGCGAGAAGGAATCCCTCGAGCGCCGTGCGCATCGCGGGCCGCTCGATGCCGACGCTGCACGCGAAGGCTGCGCGCTTCTCCGCGATCACCCGGTGCCATTCGAGCGGCGGCAAGGGGCCGAAGTGTCGCCGCAGCTCGGCATCCACCCGTTGCGCGAGCGCTTCCTGCGCAACCGTCTGGTGCGCTCCACCCGCGCTGATCACCGCCGCGACGAGTCCGCGCTGACCGCAGATCGTCTCGCGGTCGAACACCCAGTGCGCGATGCCGTCGGCGATGCCGATCATCGGCGCGGGCAGGCGCGCGCGGTCACGATACTTGAGATAGATCGTCTGGATCGGCAGATAACTGAAACGCGCAACCGCGTCGGCGACCGGACGCAGCTCCGGAATTCGGCCGATCGCGGCTTCGAGGCGATGCGGTGAGAGAGCGCACACGACGTGCGAGTAGGCGCGTGACTCGCCCCGTGCCTGCACGAGGAATGTTCCGTTGCGCCGCTCGACATTCGAAACAGTATGTCCCGTGAGTACGGAGCCCCCGCGCGCCTGCACGTATTCCGCGGCCGGTTCCGGAAAGAGCGCGGCCAGATCACGCCGCGCGACGATGAGATCGCTGCCGGCGGCGTCCGCGGCGAGCCCGTCGCGCAGTACGTTCAGGAAGACGCGCGCGGAAGCCGTCTCGATCGGCGTGTTGAGGGCGCTCACGCACAGCGGCCGCCACAGGTAACGCACCGCTGCTTCGTCCTGGCGGTGCGCGGCAAGCAACGAGGCGACGCTTGTGTCCTCGGCGATTCGAAAGCCCGTTGCCCGCAGGGCATGGACGAAGCGAACCGCGGCCCAGCGGGCGCGCAGCCGCAGCCCTCGTGCGGTGAGCACCGCACAGGCGAGATGCAGCGGCGCGGGAAGCGACGGGACGCGCAACCGGAAGCGGCCGTGCACGCGCCAGTCGAGCGGAAGCCGCAACAGTGCGCCGTCGGCATCGCGATTGACCCTGCGGATCAGGTCGAGCACCGTGCTGCACGCACCGATCAGGACGTGCAGACCATTGTCGAGCGCGACGCCGTTGTATTCCACACGGCGCGCGCGCCCACCGAGGTGCGTGGCTGCTTCGTATACGGTGACCGGGATTCCAGCTGCGGAGAGCGTGACCGCAGCGGCCATGCCGGCATAGCCGCCGCCGAGGACTGCGACGCCGGAACGGAGCGCGCTCACTCGCGGGTCGCGCGCGCCCTCATGGACTCAAGCGGCGCCCGCGGGCGCGGCCACCCGCTCCGCAGCGCTCGAAGCCTGCGTTCCGCGCCAGACGGTGGCCGGAATATGGACGTGCCCATCGAAAATGCGGCGCGCGGTGCGGATCAGCGCGGCACGGCGCATCACCGGGGGGGCTTTCTCGAGCTCGACGTCGAGTTCGATCGCGATCATGCCGGAAGGATGCTCAATCCTGACGATGCCCTGCGGAGCCGGCGGCAGCGGCGCGATCTGCGCAGCCACGGTGCCCGCGATGGCGCAGGCGGATGCGACGCATACCGTCCCCGTGACGGCGTGCGCTTTGTGGCAGGAATACGGAACGAAGTAGCGCGAGGCGATCGTCCCGCCCTTGCGCGGCGGGGAGAGCAGCCCGATTTTCGGCACCACCAGCTTGGATACGTCACCCATGCCCATCAGTACCCCCGCCTTGCGGCGTATCGGTTCCATGCGCACGTAGAGCTCGCGGTCGGCGTCGAGCTCGGCGGCGGTTTCGTGGCCGGTCTTGCCGAACTGCTCCGCTCGCATGAGGATCATGGGCATCGCGACGTCGACGCAGCTCACTTCCACACCGTCGATCACGTCGAGCGGGCGTCCCGTCGGCAGGAGCTTGCCGGTGACCGAGCCGATCGCGCTCTTGAAGTTGAGCTTCACGGGGGCCGCAGTGCCGGGAACGCCGTCGATCGCGGCGTCTCCTTCATAGGTCACGACGCCGCCCGGCGTCTGCACGATCGATTCGACCAGCGCCTGCGTGTTCACGTTGTAGATGCGCACGGTGGTCTCGGAATGGCGCGCCGGAACGAGCCCGGCCTCGATCGCGAACGGTCCCACGGCGACCAGCATGTTGCCGCAGTTCGGTTTGGTATCGACGAGCTTCTCGTTCACGAGAACTTGCGCGAACAGGTAGTCGACGTCCGCACCGGGCTCACGCGACTTGCTGATCATCGCCACTTTGCTCGTGAGGGGGGTCGCGCCGCCGATGCCGTCCACCTGGTAGTCGTGGGGGGAACCCATCGCGGCGAGCAGCACTTCGTCGCGCAGCTTGGGATCGGCGGGAAGGTCGGAGGCGAGGAAAAACGGTCCGCGCGAGGTGCCTCCGCGCATCAGCACGCACGGTATCCGGGTCTGCATAATGCAACTCCAGTCGGTGAAGTCCGGAACGTATTATAAGGCGCGGACCTGTTTTGCTCCGCGGAGCGAGTATCAGAACGCGTAGCGCCGCAGGCCCCCATCCACCGGCATCACCGTCCCGGTGATGTAGCGCGCGAGCGGCGAAGCGAGAAAGACCGCGAGGCAGGCGAGCTCCTCGGGCTCGCCGTAGCGTCCGACCGGGATCTCGTTCGCCGACTGCGCGGCGCGATATTCCTCGGAGTACTTGCGGCGGATCTGCTCGCTCATGATGCGCCCGGGGGGGATGCAGTTGACCGTGATGCCGTACTTGCCCACCTCCCGCGACAGTCCCTTCGACCACGCGTGCACCGCGGCCTTGGCCGGCGTCGCGGCGATCAGGCGCTCGGGCTCCGACTTGCCGGTGATGTTGATGATGCGGCCGAAGCGGCGCTCGATCATCCCGGCGAGGAGTGCGTGCGTGAGCTGGCGCACGCGCACGAAGTTGAGCGTCATCGCGTGATTCCACTCTTCCTCGGGTGCATCGATGCCGATCGGCGGGCGGCTGCCACCCGCGCAGTTGACCAGGATGTCGACGTGACCGAGCGCCTGGCGCGCGATGCGCGCGAGCCGTTGTGGGGCGCCATCTTCCAGCACATCGACCTGCGCGATGTGCGGGTTCGCGCTCCCGCCCGCGCTGATTTCGGCGCTCAGTTCCTCGAGCAGCGCGACCCGGCGCGCGGCAACGCACAGCGCGACGCCCTCCGCGGCAAGACCCTTGGCAATGGCGCGTCCGATGCCCTGGCTTGCGCCGGTGACGAGCGCCGTTTTCCCCTTGAGTTGCAGATCCATGAGCATGCTCCGTTTATCAGCCCTTCATCCAGGTACGCCACGCGATCCAGAGCTTGCGCAGCGGCGTGAGCGACGTGCGTCGCGTCAGCACGCGGCAGCCGTCCGCGCGGATTTCGTCGAGCAGCGTACGATAGATGGCGGCCATGACGAGCCCGGCGCGCTGCGCGCGCCGGTCCGCCGCGGGCAGCGCTGCGAGCGCGTCCCGATAGTAAGCGAGCGCACGGTCGATCTGGAACTCCATCAGGCGCTGGAATGGCTCCGTTTCGTGCGCGGTAGTGATGTCCGTCGGGCTCACGCCGTATTCGTCGAGTTCGTCGAGCGGCAGGTAGATGCGGCCGCGGCGCGCATCTTCGCCGACATCGCGGATGATGTTGGTGAGCTGAAAGGCGAGGCCCAGTGTCGCGGCGTAGTCGAGCGTCCTGGGATCCTCATATCCGAAGATCTCGGCGGACAGCAGTCCGACCACGCTCGCCACGCGATGGCAATACATTTTCAGCGCGCCAAAATCGGGATAGCGGCTGTAATCGAGATCCATCTCCATGCCGTCGATGATCTCCTGCAGCCGCGCCTCCGGCAGCCGGTAGCGGGTCCGGACTTCCGCCAGCGCGAGCGCGACCGGATGGCTCGGACGGCCGTTGAACATGCTCGCGACCTCGCCCCGCCACCACGCGAGCTTCATGCGCGCCACGGCGGGGTCCGAGCATTCATCCACCACGTCGTCCACTTCGCGACAGAAGGCGTACAGTGCGGTGATGGCGCGCCGCTGCTCGGGCGGCAGAAAGAGGAAACTGTAATAGAAGCTCGAGCCGCTCTGCGCCGCTTTTGATGCGCAGTACTCGTGCGGACTCATCGCAGGGCGCGCAGGAGCACGAGCGGCCAATCGCAGGCGCCCAGCGTCGGACGCCGGCGGAACACATCGCCCCTGATTCGGGCGAGCTTGGCGAGGATGCGGTCGCCGCCCGCGATGATCATGCGCAGCTCCATGCCGATGCGGCCCCGGAGTGCCCTGCCGAGTGGAGCACCGGAGTAGAGAAGCCTGCGGGTGCGGTCGATCTGGAATGCCATGAGATCCTGCCAGCCCGCGTTCACCGTCCCATCGGCGATGTCCCGCTCCGACACGCCGAAGCGCGCGAGCTCGTCCTGCGGGAGGTAAACCCGCCCCTTGCGGTAATCGATCGCGACATCCTGCAGAAAGTTGATGAGCTGAAGGGCGGAGCAGATGGCGTCGGAGTGCGCGAGGTTCTGCGCCGTGGCCGCACCATAGAGATGGAGCAGGAGGCGCCCGACGGGGTTGGCGGACCGGCGGCAATAATCGAGCACTTCGCCGTAATCGGCATAGCGCGACTTCGTGACGTCCTGGGCGAAGGCGGAGAGCAGGTCGCGGAAAGGATCGAGCGGCAGCCGGTAAAGCCGGATCGATTCCGCGAGGGACTCGAACCAGGGCTCGTCCGATCTTTCGCCCCGTTCGATGCGGTCGATTTCGCGCCGGAAAGCTGCAAGGCGCGCAAGCCGTACTTCGGGCGCGTCGTCGCCCTCATCCGCGAAGTCATCGGCCTCGCGTGCGAAGCGGTAGATGAGCGCCACGGGGCGGCGTAATCTCGCGGGAAGTACGAGCGAGGCGACCGGAAAATTTTCGTAGTGATCGACCGCCATCGCGGGCGCGAAACCGTTTCGCTTTCAGCCGCTTGCATCACGATCTTAACGGCGGTTGCAAGCTCTGCGCGCTGACGGTAAAGTGCGGATTATATTACAATCAATCACTTGCGAAAGTGGCGGAATTGGTAGACGCACCAGATTTAGGTTCTGGCGCCGAAAGGCGTGTGGGTTCGAGTCCCTCCTTTCGCACCAGATGACATGGCTATAGGGGATGCTGAGTTAATGCAAGCGAATCTGGAATCCTTGGGGCAGCTCGAGCGCCGCCTGAGCGTCGCGGTGCCGATCGCGGAGATCGACAGCGAAGTCGAGACGCGGCTCAAGAAGCTCACGCGCTCAGTCCGGTTGCCCGGTTTCCGGCCCGGGAAGGTGCCCTACAAGGTGGTGGCCCAGCAGTATGGCCCGAAGGTGCGCCAGGAAGTGCTGGGCGACACCGTAGAGAAGAGCTTCGACGAGGCGGTGCGCCAGCAGAAGCTCAAGGTGGCGGGCTATCCCCGGTTCGAGGCGAAGCCGCTGGAGGCCGGGGCGAGCGCGTTCGAGTACAGCGCGACCTTCGAGGTCTATCCCGAGGTGGTGGTCGGCGACCTCTCGCAGGTCACGATCGCGCAGCCGCGCCTCGAAGTGGGCGAGGTCGAGGTCGACAAGACGCTCGAGGTCATGCGCAAGCAGCGCGCGGCCTACGAGCCGGTGGATCGCGGCGCACAGGCGGGGGACCGGCTCCGGATCGATTATCGCGGCACCATCGACAGCGCCGAGTTTCAGGGCGGCAGCGCCCAGGACCACACGGTGATCCTCGGCGAAGGCCGGCTGCTCGCCGATTTCGAGGCGCAGCTTTCCGGGATGAAAAGCGGCGACGCCAGGGCGTTTGATGTGCGGTTTCCGGATGACTATCATGGCAAGGACGTCGCGGGCAAGACCGCCCGTTTCGAGGTGACGGTGAAGGAGGTTGCTGAGCCGCGACTGCCGGCGCTCGACGCCGAATTCGCGCGCCAGCTCGGCGTCGCCGACGGCGATCTCGCGAAAATGCGGGCCGAGGTGAAGGCGAACCTCGAGCGCGAGGTGAAGCACCGGCTCAAGAACCGGGTGAAGGAGCAGGTGATGCAGGCCCTGCTCAAGGTGACGCAGTTCGATGCGCCGAAGTCGCTGGTGGAGCTGGAGGTGCAGCGGCTCCAGGGCCGCATGCGCCAGGAACTCGCCGCAAGCGGTGTTCCGGTCAAGAGCGATACCCCGATGCCGCGGGAAATGTTCGAGCAGCAGGCCGAGCGCAATGTGCGGCTGGGGCTGATTCTGGGCGAGGTGGTCAGGACGCACAACCTGCAGCCGAAGCCCGAGCAGGTGCGCGCGGTCGTGGAAGAGCAGGCGCAGAGCTACGAGCGGCCGGCGGAGGTGGTAAAGTGGTTCTACCAGTCCCCGGAGCGCCTGCGTGAAATCGAGGCGGCCGTGATGGAGGATAACGTCGTTGCGTGGGCGCTCAAGGCGGCCCGTGCGGAAGAGAAAGCGATGGCATTTGACGAATTGATGGGTGCAAGGCAATGAAGCAGTACATGGAACCGCAAGGCCTCGGCTTGATCCCGATGGTGATCGAGCAGAGCGGACGCGGCGAGCGCGCGTATGACATTTACTCGCGCCTGCTCAAGGAGCGGGTGGTGTTCCTCGTCGGCCCGGTGACGGAAGTGACCGCGAATCTGATCGTCGCGCAGCTTCTCTTCCTCGAATCCGAGAACCCGGACAAGGACATTTCGTTTTACATCAATTCCCCGGGCGGAATGGTTTCGGCGGGGCTCGCGATCTACGACACGATGCAGTTCATCAAGCCGGATGTCTCGACGCTCTGCATCGGGCAGGCGGCGAGCATGGGCGCGTTGCTGCTCGCGGCGGGTGCGAAGGGCAAGCGCTTCTGCCTGTCCAACTCGCGCGTGATGATCCACCAGCCGATGGGCGGGTTCCAGGGCCAGGCGTCCGACGTGGAGATCCACGCGCGCGAGATCCTCTATCTCAAGGGGAAACTCAACGAGATCCTCGCGCGGCACACCGGGCAGAAGATCGAGACGATCCAGAAGGACACGGACCGCGACAACTTCCTTTCCGCGGAGCAGGCGGTGAGCTACGGACTCGTGGACCGGGTGCTCGTCAGCAGAACGGAAACGGTTGCGTAGTGTCCTAATTCTGGCCACATGAGGAAAAGCGGTATGTCAGACAAGGTCGGCGGCGAAAAACTGCTCTACTGTTCGTTCTGCGGCAAGAGCCAGCACGAGGTGAGGAAGTTGATCGCCGGGCCCTCGGTATTCATCTGCGACGAGTGCATCGAACTCTGCAACGACATCATTCGCGAGGAGACGCAGACCGAGCACGGAGCGAAGAGCGCCAAGTCGGATCTGCCGGTGCCGCACGAGATCCGGGCGATTCTGGATCAGTACGTGATCGGACAGGACACCGCCAAGAAGATCCTCTCGGTGGCGGTGTACAACCACTACAAGCGGCTGAAGAGCGTGGCGAAGGGCAGCGACGACGTCGAGCTCGCGAAATCCAACATCCTGCTGATCGGCCCGACCGGTTCGGGAAAAACGCTGCTCGCGCAGACGCTGGCGCGGCTGCTCAACGTCCCGTTCGTGATGGCCGATGCGACGACGCTGACCGAGGCCGGCTACGTCGGCGAGGACGTCGAGAACATCATCCAGAAGCTGCTTCAGAAGTGCGACTACGACGTCGAGAAGGCGCAGCGCGGCATCGTCTACATCGACGAGATCGACAAGATTTCGCGCAAGTCGGATAACCCTTCGATCACGCGGGACGTGTCCGGCGAAGGCGTGCAGCAGGCGCTGCTCAAGCTGATCGAGGGCACGATCGCCTCGGTGCCGCCGCAGGGCGGGCGCAAGCATCCCAACCAGGAATTCGTGCAGGTCGACACGACGAACATTCTTTTCGTGTGCGGCGGCGCGTTCGACGGGCTGGACAAGATCATCCGCGCGCGCTCGGAGAAAAGCGGCATCGGCTTTGCGGCGGAGGTGAGCAGCCGCGACAACCGCAAGGACATCACCAAGGTGCTGCGCGAGGTGCAGCCCGAGGACCTCATCAAGTACGGGCTGATCCCCGAGTTCGTGGGCCGGCTGCCGGTGGTGGCCACGCTGGAAGAGCTCGACGAGACGGCGCTCATCCAGATCCTGACGCAGCCCAAGAACGCGCTGCTCAAGCAGTTCCAGAAGATGTTCGGCATGGAAGGCGTGGAACTCGAGGTGCGCGAGCCGGCGCTGCGCGCGGTCGCGAAGCGCGCGCTCGAGCGCAAGACCGGCGCCCGGGGGCTGCGCTCGATACTCGAGCACACGCTGCTCAATACGATGTTCGACCTGCCCTCCATGGAGAACGTGGTGAAAGTCGTCGTGGACGAGGGAACCATCGTGAGCGACGCCCCGCCGCTGCTCATTTACTCGGATCAGCCCAAGGTTGCCGGGTCCACGGTATAGTCACCGGATGCCGCGCGGCTCCGTGGCGGGTGACGGGGCCGGTCGCTTGATTTCGCGGCGGCACCGCCCAATGTTCGCTGTTCTTCGTGCCTCTTTAGGCCTCTTTTAGGGAAATGACCCAAATGTCCAGTATTCAAGACCCCGGTTCCGGCACCTTGCAGCTTCCGCTGCTGCCGCTGCGGGACGTCGTCGTGTTTCCCCACATGGTGATTCCGCTGTTCGTCGGGCGCCCAAGATCGATCAAGGCGCTCGAGACCGCGATGGAGTCGGGCAAGAGCATCGTGCTCGTCGCGCAGAAGTCCGCGGCGAAAGACGAGCCGGCGCCCGAGGACCTCTACAGTGTCGGCAGCATTGCGAACATCCTGCAGATGCTGAAGCTCCCCGACGGGACGGTGAAGGTGCTGGTCGAGGGCAACCAGCGCGCGCGCATCAACGAGATCATCGACGTCAAGACGCATTTCGCGGTCAGTGTGTCGCCGGTGCCGTTCGATCAGGCGACCGACCACGAGATCGAGGCGATGCGGCGCACGATGATCCAGCAGTTCGATCAGTACGTGAAGTTGAACAAGAAGATCCCGCCCGAGATCCTCACCTCGCTCGCCGGCATCGACGAGGCGGGCCGGCTCGGCGATACCATCGCCGCGCATCTCCCGCTCAAGCTCGAGCAGAAGCAGGAAGTGCTCGAGATGTTCAGCGTCAAGGAGCGGCTGGAGCACCTGCTGAAGCTCGTCGAGGGCGAGCTCGACATCCTCCAGGTCGAGAAGCGCATCCGCGGCCGCGTGAAGCGCCAGATGGAGAAGAGCCAGCGCGAGTACTACTTGAACGAGCAGGTGAAGGCGATCCAGAAGGAGCTGGGCGAGCTGGAAGAGGGCGCGGATCTCGACGAGATCGAAAAGCGCATCAAGTCGGCGCGCATGCCGAAGGAAGCGCGCAAGAAGGCCGAGAGCGAACTCAAGAAGCTGAAATTGATGTCGCCGATGTCGGCGGAGGCGACGGTCGTGCGCAATTACATTGATGCGGTCGTGTCGCTGCCGTGGCGCAAGCGCAGCAAGATCAGCACCGATCTCGGCGCCGCGGAGAAGGTTCTGGATGAGGACCACTACGGGCTCGAGAAGGTGAAGGAGCGCATCATCGAGTACCTGGCGGTCCAGCAGCGCGTGGACAAGCTGAAGGCGCCGATCCTGTGCCTCGTCGGCGCGCCGGGCGTGGGCAAGACCTCGCTCGGGCAGTCGATCGCGCGCGCGACCAACCGCAAGTTCGTGCGCATGTCGCTCGGCGGCGTACGGGACGAGGCGGAGATCCGCGGGCACCGGCGCACCTACATCGGCTCGATGCCGGGCAAGATCCTGCAGAACATGACCAAGGTCGGGGTGCGCAACCCGCTGTTCCTGCTGGACGAGGTCGACAAGATGGGGATGGACTTCCGGGGCGACCCGGCGTCCGCGCTGCTCGAAGTGCTTGACCCGGAGCAGAACCACACGTTCGTGGACCACTACATCGAGGTCGAGTACGACCTCTCGGACGTCATGTTCGTCGCGACCGCGAACACGCTCAACATCCCGCCCGCGCTCCTCGACCGGATGGAGGTGATCCGGCTTTCCGGCTACACCGAGGACGAGAAGGTCAACATCGCGCAGCGGCACCTCCTGCCCAAGCTCATGAAGAACCACGGGTTGAAGCCCGATGAGCTGGTGGTCTCCGAGAGCGCGGTGCGCGACATCATCCGCTACTACACGCGCGAGGCGGGCGTGCGTGCGCTCGAGCGCGAGCTTTCCAAGATCTGCCGCAAGGTGGTGAAGGAACTCGTGCGCGCGGGTGCTACGCGCAAAATGACCGTCAGCGCGCGCAACCTCGACAAGTACCTTGGCGTGCGACGCTATACGTTCGGCATGGCCGAGAAGAACAACCAGATCGGGCAGGTGAACGGGCTCGCGTGGACTGAAGTCGGCGGGGAGCTCCTCACGATCGAGGCTGCGATCATGGCCGGCAAGGGCAAGATGACGACTACCGGGAAGCTTGGCGAGGTGATGCAGGAATCGGTGCAGGCGGCGCTTTCGGTGGTGCGCAGCCGCTCGCAGCGCCTCGGCATCCAGGCCGACTTCTACCAGAAGAACGACATCCACATCCATCTTCCGGAAGGTGCGACGCCTAAGGATGGGCCGAGCGCCGGCATCGGCATCTGCACCGCCATGGTCTCGGCGCTCACCGGCATCCCGGTCAGGGCGGACGTCGCGATGACGGGCGAGATCACGCTGCGCGGCGAGGTGCTGCCGATCGGCGGGCTCAAGGAGAAGCTGCTTGCGGCGCATCGCGGCGGCATCAAGACCGTGCTCATACCGGAGGAGAACGTGAAGGACCTCGCCGAGATCCCGGACAACGTCAAGAACCGGCTCGACATCCATCCGGTGAAGTGGATCGACAGCGTGCTCGAGCTCGCGCTCGAGCGCAAGCCGGAGCCGCTGCCGGAGCAGCCGGACGCGCCGCCGATTCCGGTCACGGAAACGCCGGCGCCCGCGGCGATCAAGCACTAGGTGCGCGCTGGCGAAGGCGGGGAAGATGCGCTAAACTAGCGCCGCAATCGATCGGCAGTCCATGGTTGGGGTAGGTGCGCGCGCCGCGTCTACCCCAATGCGCTTCGATGGGCCGCCGCGGGTGCTTAGCTCAGTGGTAGAGCGTCGCCCTTACAAGGCGAATGTCGGGAGTTCGACCCTCTCAGCACCCACCAGGTGTGTGAGGAGGATGAGCGGAGCGGGGAACGATACAGGGCTTCGTTGCGCGTCGTTCATCTTCCGCCAGTTACTGGAGTGGTAGTTCAGTTGGTTAGAATACCGGCCTGTCACGCCGGGGGTCGCGGGTTCGAGTCCCGTCCACTCCGCCATCACCACGAAAGGGCGAACCCGGTTCGCCCTTTTTTGTGAGCGCGTGCGCGACCGCCGCATTGCCCGAGACGCCGGCCAATACACAGTCATGTTCGATTTCATACAGAGGCACCGCCGCGCGATCCAGGTTCTGCTCTTCCTGTTCCTGATCCCGCCGTTCGTCTTTTTCGGCATCGACCGTTTCGACCGACCCGCCGGCGCGGAGACGGTGGCGAGCGTGGGCGACATGCGCATCACACAGCAGGATTTCGCGCGTGCGCTCCGCGAGCGCCAGGAAGCGATCCAGCGGTTGACCGGCGGGCGCGCGAGCCCCGAGCTGCTCGACAGCGCGGAGCTGCGCGCCGAAGTGCTGGAAGCGCTGGTGCGCCGCCAGCTGCTCCTCGCGCGCGCGGTGCGCGCCGGAATGACCGTGAGCGATGCCCAGCTCCAGGCAACGATCAGCGAGTTTCCGGTGTTCCAGAGCGAGGGCCGATTTTCGTTCGATCTCTACCAGCAATACCTGCGCTCGCAGGGTCTCACGCCGCCGGCGTTCGAAGCGAAGCTGCGGCAGGATCTCCTGATCGGACAGGTCGACGACGCCTTCGGCGAAACGAGCTTCGTGCCGCGCACCGTGATCGATCAGCTCACCCGCATCTCGGAGCAGCAGCGCGAAGTGAGCGTCCATACGATCGCCCCCGATCGCTTCGTGGCGCAGGTGAAGCTCGTACCCGATGCGGCGAAGCGCTACTACGACAACAATCCGAATGAGTTTCGCATCCCGGAGCAGGTGCGCGTGGAGTATGTGACGCTCGCGCTCGATTCGCTCATGTCGCAGGTCACGCTCGATCCGGCGGAGGTGAAGAAGTACTACGAGTCGCACAAGGCGGAGTTCGAAGGCCGGCAGGAGCGCCAGGCGAGTCACATCCTGATCGCGCTCGAGGCCGGCGCCAGCGCGGACGAGAAGAAAAAAGCGCGCGAGAGGGCGGAGGAGCTTGCGCGGCAGGTGAAGCAGAACCCGGCGCGCTTCGCGGAGTTCGCGAAGCAGCACTCGCAGGACCCGGGCTCGGCGGCGAACGGCGGCGATCTCGGCTTCTTCAGCCGCGGCACGATGCCGAAGGCGTTCGAGGAAGCGGTGTTCGCGATGAAGCCGGGAGAGATTGAGGGGCCAGTGGAAACCGAATACGGCTACCACATTCTCCGGCTCGCGAATGTCAAAGGCGGCGAAACGCTCAGCTTCGAGGACGTGCGCCCGAAGATCGAAGAGGCGCTGAAGCGCCAGCAGGCCGGCCGCAAATTCGCCGAGGTCGCTGAGCACTTCAACAACGTCGTCTTCGAGCAGTCGGAGAGCCTCAAACCGGCCGCGGAAGTGGCGAAATCGAACCTCCGTCAGAGCGGCTGGATCACGCGCGAGCAGGCCGACGACCCGACGCTCAACCATCCCAAGCTGCGCCAGGCGGTGTTCTCCGACGACGTGCTGGTGGCCAAGCGCAACAGCGCGGTGGTGGAGGTTGCTCCGGGCGTGCTGGTCGCGGCGCGTCTTCTCGAGCACAAGCCGGCGTCCCTGCAGCCTTTCGATGAGGTGCGGGGCGCCATCGACAAGAAGCTCACGCAACAGCGCGCGGCACAACTCGCGGCGCAGGAAGGCCGCGCGCTGCTCGAGAAGCTGAAGCAGGGATCCGAGGCCGGCATCAAATGGGGGGCGGCGCAGCTCGTCGGGCGGCAGGAAGCGAAAGGCGTGAGCGAGGCGGTGCTGCGCCAGGCGTTTCGCGCGGACACGAGCGAGCTTCCCGCCTACGCGGGAGCCGATCTTCCGAACGGCGCGTACGCGCTGATCCGCGTGTCGCGCGTGGTCGAGCCGGAGAAGATCGACCCCGAGCGGCGCAAGCAGGTGGCGGAGGCGCTGCGCCAGCTACGCGGGCAGGAAGCGATGCTCGCCTACGTCGAGAGCCTCAAGAAGAAGGATGCGGTGCGGATCAGCCGGGAACTGGTCGAGAAGAAGTGAGCGCGCTTTGCGTCACTGGGCACCTTCCGGGGGCGCCATGCCACCCACCACGGTGTTGAATCCGCAGTCGACGTAGGTCACCTCTCCGGTGATGCCGGAGGCGAGGTCGCTCATCAGAAACGCCGCCACATTGCCCACATCCTCGATCGTGACATTGCGGCGCAGCGGTGCGTTCTCTGCGACGAACTTGAGTATCTTTCCGAAGTCTCCGATGCCCGAAGCGGCGAGCGTCTTGATCGGTCCCGCCGAGATGCCGTTTACGCGGATGCCCCTGGGCCCGAGGTCGTGCGCGAGGTAGCGCACCGCCGCCTCGAGGCTCGCCTTCGCGAGCCCCATCACGTTGTAGTGCGGCACGGTGCGCACCGACCCGAGATAGGTCAGGGTGAGCAGCGCTGCGCGACGCCCTTCCATGAGGGGCAGACCGGCCTGCGCAAGCGCGGCGAAACTGTAGGAGCTCACTTCGTGCGCTACCCGAAACGCCTCGCGCGTGAGCCCGTCGAGGAAGTTGCCCTTGAGCGCCTCGCGTGGCGCATAGGCGATGGAATGGACGATGCCGTCGAGCGCGCTCCACTCGCGCTTGAGCGCGTCGAACAGCGCACCGATCTCTGCGTCATTCGCGACATCGCACGGCAGGACCTGGACCGCTCCGAAGTCCTTCGCGAGTCCGGCGACGCGTCCGCGCAGATCCTCGTTCTGATAGGTGAACGCGAGCCTCGCACCTTCGCGCGCGAGCGCCTGCGCGATGCCATAGGCGATCGACCGGTTCGACAGCACCCCGGTCACCAGTATCCTGCGCTCGTGTAGAAAGCCCATGAAGATTTCCGCGCTGCCGGATCGCTGTAGGAGCGCGCCATTATAAACGAGCTCGCGAGGCGACCGCGCCGCCCGGGAATTGCGCTACACTCTGCCGTCGATGATGCGCGTACTCTGCCTGCTCGCCCTGCTCGGCCTCGCGGCGTGCGACGGCCAGAGCTGGAACAATCCCTATCCGGCATCGCAGGCCGGCGCGAACATCCTCTATTCCGCATTCACCGAGCGGCCGAAGCATCTCGACCCGGTGCAGTCCTACAGCTCGAACGAGTACGCCTTCATCGCGCAGATCTATCAGCCGCCGTTGCAGTACCACTATCTCAAGCGCCCTTACGAGCTGGTGCCGTTCGGCGCGGAGGGAGTGCCGCGCCCGCAGCTCTTCGACGCGAGTGGCAGGCGCCTTGCGGACGACGCGCCGGCGGCGCAAGTCGCCTACAGCGACTACGTCATCCGCGTGCGTCCCGGCGTCCGGTATCAGCCCCATCCCGCGCTTGCCGTGGACGAGAAGGGCGCGTACCTCTATCGCGGCTTGAAGCGCGACGATCTCGAGGGTATCTACGCACTCCGGGACTTCAAGCGTCAGGGCACCCGCGAATTGGTCGCGGCGGACTACGTGCACCAGATCAAGCGGCTCGCCCATCCCGCCCTGCATTCGCCGATCTTCGGCCTGATGAGCGAGTACATCGTGGGCCTGAAAGAGCTGGCGGCGGCGCTCGCGAAGGCGAACCGCGCACTTCCGCCCGGCGCCTTCCTCGATCTCACGCAGTTCGAGCTGGAAGGCGCGCAGGCGATCGACCGCCACACCTTCAGGATACGCGTGCGCGGGCTCTATCCGCAGTTCGTGTACTGGCTGGCGATGCCGTTCTTCGCGCCGATCCCGCCGGAGGCCGACCACTTCTACGCTCAGCCGGGCATGGCCGAGAAGAACCTCTCGCTCGACTGGTATCCGATCGGGACCGGCCCGTACATGCTGACCGTGAACGATCCCAACCGGCAGATGGTCCTCGAGCGCAATCCCTACTATGGCGGCGAGCCGTATCCGGCGGAAGGCGAGCCGGGCGACGCGGAAGCCGGGCTGCTCAAGGATGCCGGCAAGCCGCTGCCGTTCATCGACAAGGTGGTGTTCAGCCTCGAGAAGGAGCAGATCCCGTACTGGAACAAGTTTCTCCAGGGCTACTACGACACTTCGGGCATCGGCTCCGACACCTTCGACCAGGCAATCCAGTTCACGGGGCAGGGCGATGTGACGCTTTCCGACGAGATGCGGGCGCGCGGCATCGCGCTGCAGACATCGGTATCGACGAGCGTGTTCTACCTGGGCTTCAACATGCTCGATCCGGTGGTGGGCGGCTACACCGAGCGCGCGAGGAAACTGCGGCAGGCGATCTCGATCGCGATCAACCAGGAAGAGTACATCTCGATCTTCCAGAACGGGCGCGGCCTTCCGGCACACGGGCCGATCCCCCCCGGCATTTTCGGCTACCGCGAGGGCGAGGCAGGCATCAACCGCTATGCCTACGACTGGGTGGACGGGGCGCCACGCCGGAAATCCATCGAGTATGCGCGGAAGGTCCTCGCCGAAGCCGGCTATCCCAACGGCCGCGATGCGAAGACCGGCGAGCCGCTCCTCGTCAACCTCGACACCACGGCGACCGGCGTGGGCAGCAAGTCGCGGCTCGACTGGTATACCAAGCAGTTCGAGAGCCTCGGCGTGCAGCTCGTCGTGCGCTCCACCGACTACAACCGCTTCCAGGACAAGCTGCGCCGCGGCAACGTGCAGCTCTACTTCCTGGGCTGGAACGCGGACTATCCCGATCCCGAGAACTTCCTCTTCCTGTTTCACGGGGCGCAGAGCAAGGTGAAGACCTCCGGCGAGAATGCGTCGAACTACGAAAACCCCGAATTCGACCGGCTCTTCGAGCGCATGAAGAACATGTACAACGGCCCCGAGCGCGCGGCGCTGATCGACCGCATGATAGAGATCCTGCGCCACGATGCGCCCTGGGTGTGGAGCTTCTTCCCCAAGGACTATTCGCTGCATCACGGCTGGGTCTACAACCGCAAGCCCAACCAGATGGCGAACAACGGACTCAAGTACCAGCGGCTCGATCCGCAGCTGCGGGAAGCGCGGCGCCGGGAGTGGAACGAGCCGGTGGTATGGCCCGTCGTCCTGATCGCACTCGTGCTGGGCCTGAGCCTCGTGCCGGCGATCGTCACCTTCCTGCGGCGGGAGCGCGCGACCGCAACCCCGCTACGCGCCTGAACCTTGCTCACTTACGTCGTCCGCCGGCTGCTCTACGCAATCCCGATACTCATCGGTGTCAATCTCATCACGTTTGCCCTGTTCTTCGTGGTGAATTCTCCGGACGACATGGCACGCGTGCACCTCGGAGTGAAGCGCGTCACTCCGGAGGCGATCGCGCGCTGGAAATCGGAGCGCGGCTACGACAAGCCGCTCGTCTTCAACGCCGCCGCAAAGTGCGAATCGCGCCTGATCAGTGTCGTGACCTGCCACGAGAGGCTGACGCATACCATCTTCTTCGAGAAGTCGGTCCGGCTTTTCGCCTTCGACTTCGGGCGCTCCGACCAGGGCCGCGACATCGGCTACGACATCCGCACCCGCATGTGGCCGAGCCTTGCCATCGCGCTGCCGGTGTTTGTCCTGGGACTGCTCGCCTACGTCACGTTCGCGCTCGTCATGGCCTTCTTCCGCGCAACCTACGTCGACTTCTGGGGCGTGGTGCTGTGCGTCGTGATGATGTCGATATCGGGGCTCTTCTACATCATTGGCGGGCAGTATCTCGTCGGCAAGCTGTGGAACCTCGTGCCGATCTCCGGCTATGACAGCGGCGCGAGCGCGGTCAAGTTCCTCGTCCTGCCCGTGCTGGTCGGGGTCGTGAGCGGCATCGGGTCGAACGCGCGCTGGTATCGCACCATGTTCCTCGAGGAGATCAACAAGGACTACGTGCGCACGGCACGCGCCAAGGGGCTCTCGGAGGCACGCGTGCTGTTCCGCCACGTGCTGCAGAACGCGATGATCCCGATCCTGACCGGCGCGGTCGTGGTCATTCCGCTGCTCTTCATGGGGAGCCTCATCACCGAGGCATTCTTCGGCATCCCGGGACTCGGCAGTTACACGATCGACGCGATCAATTCACAGGATTTCGCGGTGGTGCGCGCGATGGTGTTCCTGGGCTCGGTGCTCTACATCATCGGTCTCGTGCTGACGGACATTTCCTATACGCTCGTCGATCCGCGGGTGCGGCTGGAGTGACGATGACATTCATGCCCGTCATACTCTGGACCGACGCCCTGATCTACCTGCTGCTTGCGGCAGTCGCGATCTTTGCCTGGTACGTGCGGCGGCACGAGCACCTGCGTGCGCCGTGGCGCCGCGTCGCCCGCAGCGCGAGCGGCATGACGGCGCTCACCGTGCTCGTCTTCTTTCTCGTGGTGGGCCTGCTCGATTCGCTGCACTACCGGCCGGCACTTGCGGCGGCGCAGGGCGAGCCGCGCTATTACGCGGTCGAAGTCCTGAGCCTTTTCGATCGCATCGCGGAGCCGTTGCGCACGCGCAGGGAGAAGACCTACTCCGAGCCGCTCGCGACCCATCTCTACGCCAAGGAGACGATCGATCTTGCGGACGGCATGCAGGTTCGTGAGTACCCCCGGCTCGTCCACGGCGGATCCCATCTGCGCGACCCGGATTCCGAGTGGGCCGGCGATGTTGTCCGGCGCGCGGGTTACGGCGCGGCGGCTGCGCTGCTCGCATGGGCGCTCCTCGCCGCGGCCCTCTGCGCGTGGCTTGCGCGGCGGCGCCGCAGCACGCCTGCGATCGTGTGGCGCGCGGTGTGGCGGGGCGAGACGGACGTGCCGTGGCGCGCGGTGCTCACGACGCTTGCGATCGTGCTCGTATTCGCCGGGCCCATCCTCGCGCTCAGCACGAAATACCATGTGTTCGGCACCGACAAGGTCGGGCAGGACGTGCTCTACCTCACGCTGAAGAGTATCCGTACAGGGCTCGTGATCGGCACGCTGACCACGCTCATCATGCTCCCGTTCGCGCTCGCGCTGGGCATCATGGCGGGCTACTTTCGCGGCTGGGTGGACGACATCATCCAGTACGTCTATACGACGCTCTCTTCGATCCCCGGGGTGCTGCTGATCGCGGCGGCGGTGCTGATGATGCAGGTCTACATCGAGACCCATCCGCAGCTCTTCGATACGATCACGGTGCGCGCCGACCTGCGGCTGCTCTTTCTGTGTCTCATCCTCGGCATCACGAGCTGGACGGGGCTCGCGCGGCTCCTGCGCGGCGAGACGCTCAAGCTGCGGGAGATGGAATACATCCAGGCCGCACAGGCGTTCGGCGTCTCGCACTGGCGCATCCTCACCCGGCATATCGTGCCGAACGTCATGCACATCGTGCTGATCGCCGTCGTGATGGATTTCAGCGGCCTCGTGCTCGCCGAAGCCGTCCTGTCCTACGTGGGCGTGGGGGTTGACCCGGCCACCATCAGCTTCGGCACGATGATCAACAACGCACGTCTCGAGATGGCGCGCGAGCCGATGGTGTGGTGGTCGCTTGCCGCGGCCTTCGTGTTCATGCTGGTGCTGGTGCTCTCGGCGAATCTCTTCGCGGACGCGGTGCGCGACGCGTTCGATCCGCGTATCCGCAGCCGAGCGATCGAGCCCCGGCGGCTCGCGGTGCAGACGGTCGAGTCGACCGCGCTGCGGCCGCGGGCGGAGCGGATGTGATGGCCGCGCCATTGCTGCGCGTCGAAAACCTCCGCACGTACATCGACGCCGGCGACGCCGTGGTGCGCGCGGTGGACGGCGTCTCCTTCGACATCGCGCGCGGCGAAACTTTCGCGCTGGTGGGCGAGTCAGGGTGCGGCAAGTCGCTCACCGCGCTGTCGCTCATGCGGCTCCTCCCCGATGCCGGACAGATCGTCGGCGGAAAAATCGAGCTCGATGGCGTGGATCTGCTCGCGCTGCCGGAAACCCGCATGCGCGACGTGCGCGGCGCGCGCATGGCGATGATCTTCCAGGAGCCGATGCTCGCGCTCAACCCCGTGATGACGATCGGTGCGCAGATCAGCGAAGCGCTCGAGCGGCACACGGAGCTCGCAGGCGCGGCACTCGAGCGGCGCGTGCTCGAACTCCTCGATGCGGTACGCATACCGGACGCCGCGCGGCGCCGGGATGAATACGCCTTCCAGCTTTCCGGCGGCATGAAGCAGCGGGCGATGATCGCGATGGCGCTCGCGTGCGATCCGGAGCTGCTCATCGCCGACGAGCCGACCACCGCGCTGGACGCCACCATCCAGGCGCAGATCCTCGATCTGCTGGCCGAACTGCAGGCGAGCCGGCGCATGTCGATGCTGCTCATCACGCACGATCTCGCCGTCGTGGCGCGGGTCGCCCGGCGCATCGCGGTAATGTATGCCGGCGAAATCGTGGAGATGGCCGAGCGCGAGCGGTTCTTCTCGGAGCCGCGTCATCCCTATTCGCGCAAGCTCTTCGATTCGCTGCCCACGCGCGCCAAGCGCGGCGGCGCGCTCGCCGTGATACGCGGTTTCGTGCCGCCCCTCACCCGGCCGTTTACCGGGTGCCGGTTCGTCGAGCGCTGCGACTACGCGCTCGACATCTGCCGCGCGGAGAGGCCGACATGGCACACGCCGGTCGCCGGGGGTGGCGTGCGCTGTCACCTCTATGCGGAAGCTTCCGGAGAAGGGCACGTGCCGGCATTGGGGGATGGAGCGCGAAGCGACGCCGCATCGCAGGCCGCGCGCACGTCGGGGACCCGCCGGCACGAGCGCGCGCTGCTGGAAGTGCGCGATCTCAAGGTGCACTTTCCGGTGCACAAGGGCGTCTTCCGGCGCGTGGCGGGATACGTACGGGCGGTCGATGGCGTGTCGCTCGCGATCGAGCGCGGCAGGACGCTCGGGCTCGTGGGCGAGTCGGGGTGCGGCAAGACGACCATCGGCAAGGGCATCGTGCGCCTGGTCGGGCCCACGGCGGGAGAAGTCCTCTACGACGGCACGGATCTTCTGCGGCTTCCACGGCAGGCGTTGCGCCCGCGACGGCGCATGGTGCAGATCGTCTTTCAGGACCCGTACTCGTCGCTCAATCCGCGCATGCGCATCCTCGAGACCCTCGAGGAGGGCATGGCGGCGCTCGGGATCGGGAAAAGCAGCGCCGAGCGCCAGGGTCGCATCGATCGCCTGCTGGCCGAAGTAGGCCTCGCGCCGGACGTCAAGCACCGCTATCCGCACGAATTCTCGGGGGGGCAACGGCAGCGCATCGCCATCGCGCGCGCGCTCGCGGTGGAGCCGCAGCTGATCGTGTGCGACGAGCCGACGAGCGCGCTCGACGTCTCGGTGCAGGCGCAGATCCTGAACCTCCTGAAGGAGCTGCAGGCGCGGAAGGACCTTGCCTATCTCTTCATCACCCACAACATCTCGGTGATCGAATTCATCGCGCACGAGGTCGCGGTGATGTACCTCGGGCGCATCGTCGAGCAGGGAACGGTGGACGAGGTGCTGCAGCGCCCGCAGCACCCGTATACGCGGGCCCTGCTTTCCGCGGTGCCGACGCTCGAGCGCGACACCCGGCGCGAAGTGATCCGCCTGAAGGGCGAGCTGCCCTCGCCGGTCAGCCCGCCGTCGGGCTGTCACTTTCACCCACGCTGTCCCTCCGTGATGGAAGTATGCCGGGAACACTCTCCCCGGAGCACGCGCTTCAGCGAGACGCACTCAGCGCATTGTCATCTCTACGGGGAAATGCCGGCCGTGACGGCCGTGAAGGATCACTGACTGGTGGCGACTCGTACGCGCTCTTTGCCGGCCGGCTTGGCAGGCACGGCCGTCTTTGCGCGTTTCGCCGGCGCGGCCTTTGCCGTCTTGGGGGTCTTCGCGACGGTGCGGGTCTTCTTGACGAGCGTGTCGCGCTGCACTGCCTTCTGCACCATGGGACCGCGCCGGGACTTCGGCACGTAGCGCGTGTGCTGCGTCCGCGTCTTGGCGAGCGCGGCGGCAGGCAGATCGGGCAGGTGTGGTTTTGCCCCGGCTTTAACCGGGACGAGCAGCGGCTGTCCGGTCGTGACGCGCGTCCGCGACGACAGGTTGTTCACGCGCTTCAATTCCTCGACCGACATGCCGTGCTGGGCCGCGATCTTCTCGATGCGCTCGCCCGGCTTCACCGTATAGGCCTGCCACGAAACGAGCGGCTCGGTATGACTGGCGAGGTTGCGCCTGAAGGTCTCCACCTTGTCCTTGGGCAGCACGATCGTTTCCGCGGCGTTGGCGTTGATGACCGGCTTGTTGTGCGCAGGATTCAGGAAGCGGAATTCCTCGACCGGGATCTCGGCGAGGCGCGCGGCGAGTTCGACGTCGATGTGGCGCGGCGTGGTGAGGGTGGCGAAATAGGATTCGTTCGGAATGTCCGCGAGCGTGAGACCGTAGCGCCCCGGGTCCGATACGATGTTCTTGACCGCCTGGAGCTTGGGAAGGTAGTTCCGCGTCTCGTTCGGCATGGCGAGGCTCTCGTAATCGGTCGGAAGGCCGCGCGCCTGATTCCGTGCCACCGCACGGCTCACCGCACCTTCGCCCCAATTGTAGGAGGCGAGCGCAAGCTCCCAGTTGCCGAACATGCCGTAGAGCTTCTCGAGGTAATCGAGCGCGGCGTTGGTGGCGGCCACGATGTCGCGGCGCCCGTCGTACCACCAGTTCTGCTGCAGGCCATAGAGCTTGCCGGTGGAAGGGATGAACTGCCACATGCCTGACGCATGGGCCCGCGAATAAGCCTGCGGGTTATACGCCGACTCGATCATCGGCAGCAGCGCGATTTCGGCCGGCATCTTGCGGCGCTCGACTTCCTCCACGACGTGAAACAGGACGCGGCGGCTGCGCTCGACCATGCGCGCGACATAATCGGGCCGGCTCGAATACCACTGCTCCCAGTCGCGCACGAGCGGGTTGTCGAGGTTCTGCATCACGAAGCCGCTCCGGATGCGCACCCACAGATTGGCGGGCGGCGCAGCTTCCGGCACCTGGCGTATCGTGACCTTCACGGGAGGCTGCGGCTCGGGCGCCTGAATGGCGGGCGCTTCGGGCGGCACGGGCGGAGGTTCGGCGGGGTGCTCGGAGCGCACGAGCGTGTCGCCCACCGGCATGGCGGGCAGCTGCGCGCACGCCGAAACGATCAGCGCAGCGCCGAGCATCGCCACGATCCCGAGCCGATCCGCAACGGACGCTGCCCTGAGCGTACTCAATGTCGTTGTTCGTCTTGTTGTGAAGCTCGCACGATAGTAACCGCGGCCCGGTGCGCCGTCAAGCCGATTTCGTCTTAAAAATCAGGACAATTTCCACAGACACCTACAGTGCTTTGCGATATTTGTCACGGATCGCGGGAGTCGAGAGCATAACGGGGGCATGAATATGTCACGCGCGTTCCACGCTGCGATCAGCATGCGCCGACCGAGCCATCGCTGCGCACTCGAATGACGGTCAGTCAGCGGAAGTTGTTCTTCCACTCGCGGAGCGCGGCGAGGACCTGCACCGGATCGCTCAGGGCCCTTCCCGCATAACGGCTGGCGCTCGCGATAATGGCGGGCTCGCTGCAGCGCACGAACGGATTGGCCGCCCTTTCCTGCGCCAGCGTCGAGGGCAGCGTAGGCAGGTCCTGCTCGCGCACGCGCCGGACGCTTTGCTCGAGCACCTGCAGTTCCCGGTTCTCCGGATCCGCCGCGCGGGCGAACCGGATGTTGGACAGCGTGTACTCGTGCCCGCAGTAGACGCGGGTCGCGTCCGGCAGTGACATGAGCTTTGAAAGAGAGGCGTGCATCTGCGCGGGCGTGCCTTCGAACAGCCGGCCGCAGCCCACCGCGAACAGCGTGTCACCGCAATAGAGCATGCCGCGGCCGTGGAACGCGATGTGAGTGCGCGTGTGGCCGGGGATTTCCATCACCTCGAACTCGAGGCCGAAGTGCGGGAGCGTGATGCGCTCGCCCTCCGCGACGCCGTGGGTGATTTCGGGAATCCGCGGGTCGCGCGGGCCGAACACGGACACGGCGCGATGGCGCAGCAGCTCGCGATTGCCGCCGACGTGATCGGCGTGATGATGCGTATTGAGGATGGCGACGAGCTCGAGTTGTTCTCGCGCCAGATAGTCGAGTACCGGCGCGGCGTCTCCCGGATCGACCACCGCCGCACAGCGCGCGTCGCGTATCGTCCAGATGTAGTTGTCCGCAAAAGCACGCAACGGAATCACTTCGTATGCGCTCATGAGTCGGCCTCAGGCGCGTCGATCGGGCGCGCGCGTCCCATTTTTGTTTTAAACTCCCCGGCATGTCAACGCAAATGCCCGCGCGCACCGCCGCGGAGTGGCACGCCACGCCGCTCGGCCAGTATCTGCTCGCCCGCGAGCACAGCTACTTCGACCAGGCGGTCGCGGATGTGTTCGGCTACAACGCGTTTCAGCTCGGAATGGTCGAGCACGATCTGCTGCGCGCGAGCCGCATTCCGCTGCGCGTGCGCATCGATGCCGCCGGAGAGGTCGATCTGCGGGCGGACTTCCGCGAGCTTCCGATCGCAACGAACAGCGCCGATCTCGTGCTACTGCCGCATACGCTCGAGTTCAGCGACAACCCGCACCAGATCCTGCGCGAGGTGGCGCGCGTGCTGCTGCCCGAGGCGCATGTCGTCATCGCGTGCTTCAATCCCTGGAGCCTGTGGGGATTCCGGCGCATGTTCGACTCCCGCGAGGACTATCCGTGGCGCGGCCGCTTCATCACTCTGCCGCGTCTCAAGGACTGGCTCGCGCTGCTCGGCTTCGAGATCGTGGGCGGGCAGATGAGCTGCTACGCGCCGCCCTGCTCCCAGCAGAAATGGCTCGAGCGATTCGGTTTCATGGACAAGGCCGGAGACCGCTGGTGGCCGATGGGCGGCGGCGTCTATTTCCTGCAGGCGGTGAAGCGTGTGCACGGGATGAGGCTCATCACGCCCGCATGGAAGGATCAGCTCGTGCCGAAGAAGAATCTGGCCACCATACCGAAGAAGGTGAGCGAACCCCACGATGCCGCCGCGGCGCGCGAGAGCTGCGCACGGGTCGCGGGCGGCAACGTCATCAGCCTCGCGGGGCACGCGCGTTTCCGCGCCGCGCGCACGATGCGCGCGCACGTCATGCGCGCGCCGCTCAGGACGCAATGAGCGACGTGGTGGAGATTTATACCGACGGCGCGTGCAAGGGCAATCCCGGGGTCGGCGGCTGGGGCGCGCTGCTCACGCATGACGGCCGGACGCGCACGCTCTACGGCGGCGAGCCGCACACCACCAACAATCGCATGGAGCTCACGGCGGTAATCCGCGCGCTCGAAGCGTTGAAGCGTCCCTGTACCGTGCGCCTCCATACCGACTCCCAGTACGTGCAGCAGGGCATCAGCACCTGGATCCACCGCTGGAAGAAGCGCGGCTGGCGCACCGCGGACATGAAGCCCGTCAAGAACGAGGACCTGTGGCGGCGGCTCGATCAACTCGCCGCCCGCCATGACGTGCACTGGATCTGGGTGCGCGGGCACGCGGGGCACGACGGCAACGAGCAGGCCGACGCGCTCGCGAACCGCGGCGTGGAAGAAATTCTCGCAACGATGAAGAGCGAACGATCGTCGATGCAGCCTCGTACCTAGCGCTGCCCGCGTGGAGGGAGGGATAACAGCGTGAGGCAGATCATCCTCGATACCGAGACGACGGGGCTCGATCCCGCGCTCGGTCACCGCATCATCGAGATCGGCGGCGTCGAGCTCGCGAGCCGGCGCCCGACCGGCCGGCATTTCCATCGCTATCTCAACCCCGGGCGCGACATCGAGGACGGCGCACTGCAGGTCCATGGGCTGACCGCGGAGTTCCTGCGCGACAAGCCGCGCTTCGGCGACATCGTGGACGAATTTCTCGATTACGTCTCAGGTGCCGAGCTCATCATCCACAACGCGCCGTTCGACATCGCGTTCCTGAACCACGAGCTTGGGCTCCTCCACCGGCCGCCGATCGCCGATTATTGCCCCTCGATCATCGACACCCTGCGCATCGCGCGCGACATTCACCCCGGCAAGAAGAACAGCCTCGACGCGCTCTGCGAGCGCTACCAGGTGGACAACTCGGCGCGCACGCTGCACGGGGCGCTGCTCGATGCGCAGCTCCTCGCCGAGGTCTATCTCGCCATGACGCGCGGCCAGGAGAGCCTGGCGATCGAAGTCGATCCTCTCCACGCCGGGGAAGCCGTCGCGGAGTTCGTGGCAACCCCGCTCGACTTGATCGTCCTCCGCGCGAGCGAGGACGAGGTCGCGGCGCATATCGTTACGCTTGACGAGATCGACAAGGCGAGCGGCGGCGCGTGCCTGTGGAAACGGCTGGAGGAAAGCGCCGCCGCCGGCGCCTAGTGCCCGTTGCCTGCGATGCGCCTCAGGCGGTCGCGGCCGCCGGCTGCGCCATGAGCGCGAGGAGTTCGTCGAACGACTGCACGAAGAGCTTCACGCCCTCGAGCTGCAACGTGTCGCCGACGTCGTTCATGTCGACGCCCAGTCGAGCGAGCCGCTCGAAATGCGCGCGGGCGTCGTCGATGCCGGTTTCCAGCGTGAGCGCGGCGCGACCGTGATCGCGAAACGCCGCGAGCGTCGCATCCGGCATGGTGTTGACGGTTTCGGGTCCGATCAGCGGCTCGACGTAAAGCAGATCGCTGTAGGCGGGGTTCTTGGTGCCAGTGCTCGCCCACAGCATGTGCTGCGGCCGGGCGCCGCGTGCGGCAAGCGCGGTGAACGGCCCTTGGGCCTTGAAGGTGCGTTTGTACTCCTGATAAGCGAGCCTGGCGAGCGCGACGCCCGCCTTACCCCGGAGGTCGGCCGGGGCGCCGAGGCTTTCGAGCTTCTGGTCGACGAGCGTGTCCACGCGGCTCAGGAAGAGGCTCGCGACCGATTTGATCCGTCGCGGCTCGCCGCCGCCCGCGACCCAGCGCTCGAGGCCGCGCAGGTACGCGCGCGCGACGCCGTTGACGTGCTTGAGGGAAAACATCAACGTCACGTTGATCGAAATGCCCAGCCCGATGAGCTCCTCGATCGCGAGGAGTCCCGGTGGCGTCGCGGGCACTTTGATCAGCGCATTCTCGCGCGCCACCATGGCGTGCAGGCGTCGTGCCGCCGCGACCGTCTGCGCGGCGTCGTTGGCGAGGGCCGGCGATACTTCGAGGCTCACGTAGCCGTCTTCTCCCCGGGTTTGCCGGTGCAGAGGAAGCAGGAGATCGCACGCGGCCTGGATGTCCGGAATCGCAAGGCACTCGTAGCGTGCTTCGGGCGTGAGCCTCGCATCGCGCCGCAACACCGCGAGCTCGTCGCGATAATGAGGGCTGCCGCTGATCGCCTTGTGGAAAATGGTCGGGTTCGACGTGACGCCGGCGAGCCCGTCTTCGCGTATCAGGCGCTCGAGCGTGCCTTCACGCAGCAGCGTGCGCGACAGGTTGTCGAGCCAGACACGCTGGCCGAGGGCGTGGAGCTCGAGCAGGGGATTGGATCCTGAATTCATAGGGACCGAGCGTAACGAACACGCCTCACCGGGTCAATATGCGGCTGCTCGCTTGCTTGTTCCGGACCGGCGGCGCGTTTAACGTAGCAGTCGCTCGAAGGTTGAGGAGTGGATGGTGACGGTATTTCAGGGTGCTATCGGATTCGTAGCGCTGCTCGCGCTGGCGTGGCTACTCGGCGAAAATCGGCGCGCGGTGCCGTGGCGCATCGTCGTTTCCGGAGTTGTCCTCGAGTTCGCGCTGGCGGCGGTGCTGCTCAAGGCGCCGGCGGTGAAGCAGATCTTTCTCGTGCTGAACGAGATGCTGCTCGCGCTCGAGCGCGCGACCCAGGCCGGGACCGCGTTCGTCTTCGGCTATCTCGGCGGCGCGGCACTGCCCTTTGCGGAATCGGGAGCCGGCTCGAGCTTCGTTCTCGCTTTCCGCGCGCTCCCCCTCGTTCTCGTCGTGAGCGCCCTGTCGGCACTGCTGTTTCACTGGCGCGTGCTGCCGTTCGTAGTCAGGTCGATTTCCGCCGTACTGCAGAGAAGCATGGGCGTCGGCGGTGCAGTCGGGCTCTCCACCGCGGCGAACATCTTCGTCGGGATGGTGGAGGCGCCGCTCTTCATCCGCCCCTATCTCGCGCAGATGAGCCGCGGCGAGCTCTTTATCGTCATGACGTGTGGCATGGCGGGGATCGCCGGCACGGTCATGGTGATCTATGCCGGCATGCTGGGCGCAGTGCTGCCCGACGCGATGGGACACATCCTGGCGGCGTCGGTATTGAGCGCGCCGGCCGCGATCGTCGTCGCGGCGCTCATGGTTCCGCCGACCGGGCCGCCGACCGCGGGCGAGGTCACCCCCGACTCCGGCGTGAAGAGCGCCATGGACGCGGTGACGCGCGGTACGGTGGACGGGCTCGCGCTGCTACTCAACATCGTGGCGCTGCTCATCGTTCTGGTCGCACTCGTCACCCTCGTCAATCTGGCGCTGGGCCTGCTGCCGCCGGTACGGGGTGAGCCGGTGACGCTTCAGCGCATCCTCGGCGTCGCGATGGCGCCGGTGGTGTGGCTCGCCGGCATACCGTGGGCGGAGGCGTCCGTCGCCGGCGCGCTCATGGGGACGAAGACCATCTTGAACGAGTTCATCGCTTATAACGACCTTGCACGGCTGCCGGCCGATGCGCTTTCGCCGCGGAGCCGCGTCATCATGACCTACGCCCTGTGCGGATTCGCGAACTTCGGCAGCCTCGGCATCCTGGTGGGCGGGCTCGCCACGATGGTGCCCGAGCGTCGCGACGAGGTGGTAGGGCTCGGCATGCGTTCGCTCGTGTCCGGAACGCTCGCCACGCTCGCGAGCGCCGCGTCGGTCGGCATGTTCCTGGTCGGCTGAGCGTCCGTGATGAGACCCGGGGAGGCCATATGACCCGCATCGCCGCAGTGAAGACGCATCCCGTTTCCATTCCGCTCAAGCACGCGCTGTGGACGGCGCACGAGAAGCTCGCCACCTCGAGCCTTATCCTCACCGAGGTGTGCACCGACGACGGCCTCGTCGGTTACGGGCTGATACACGGCTCGCCGCTCGCCGCGATCTGCGAATGGGTCGCGCGCTTTGCGGAGATCGTCCGCGGAATGAATGCACTCGCGCACGTCGCCGTGTGGGAGAAGCTCTTCGCGCTCACTTCGCCGCGGCCCGGCGGCGTGGGCGGCCGCGACGGGCTGCCGCCGCCGCTGCCGCGCGGCGCGCGTCCCCAGATCATGGCCGCGATCGCCGGCATCGACATCGCGCTCTGGGACTTGAAGGGCAAGGCGGCGGGGGTGCCGGTTTACCGGCTGCTGGGCGCGGAGAACCGTCCCGTCTTCACTTACGCGACCGGTGGCTATTACTCGGGCGAGGACACGGCGCGCTCGGCGGCGGAGGAGCTGGCGGGTTTCGTGCGGGCCGGCTACCGGGCGGTGAAGCTCAAAGCCGGCGCGGAAGGCGTGGAAGCCGACGCGCAGCGCATCGCCGCCGTTCGCGCGGCGATCGGCGCCGACACGCTGCTCATGCTCGACATGAACGCGGCGTACGACCTCGACGACTGCATCCGTTTCGCGCGTGCGGTGGAGCCGCACGATATCTACTGGCTCGAAGAGCCGCTGCACTGGTATCTGCAGCCTGCCGACTTCGTCCGGCTCGCGGCGGCGACGCCGATTCCGCTCGCGCACGGGGAGCGCGAGCTCACGCGCTTCACGGTGCGCGACTTCATCGCGAGCGGCGCGCTTCGTTACGTGCAGTTCGATGCGACGCGCTACGCCGGGTTCACCGAGGCGTTGCGCATCGCGCAGCTCGCCGAGCAGCACGGCGTGCGCATCTCGCCGCACCACGCACCGGAACTGCACGCGCACCTCGTGGCCGCTTTTCCGCGCGGCGGGCACTGCGTCGAGTCGCACGGCGCGCCGGACCGCGATCCCGCATGGTTCGGCCTGTATACGGCGCGGCCGGAAATACGCCAAAGTCACGTGCATCTTGCCGACCGGCCGGGATTCGGCATCGAGATCGACTGGAAGTTCGTCGAGCGTCACCGCGCGCGCTGATGCCGCGCATCGCGAGCGCGCGAGCCGGAACGGCGGTGCATAATACCTCCGGTACACGCTCGAGGCAGGAACCATCATGCTGGTGAATTGCGCCGCTTACGAGGAGGGCAGGAAGCTCGCGGACATCCGCAAGGAAGACATCCACGTCTATCTCAACCGGCCGGGCTGCTTCGTCTGGGTCGCGCTCAAGGAGGCAACGCCGCAGGAGCTCGCCGAGATGCAGCACCAGTTCGGTCTCCACGAGCTGGCGGTGGAGGACGCAAGCCATGGCCACCAGCGTCCCAAGCTCGAGGAGTATGGCGACGCGCTTTTCGCCGTCGTGCACACCGTCGAAGAGTGGCAAGGGGAGATCGAAGTCGGCGAAGTCAGCATTTTCGTGGGCAGGAACTACGTGCTTTCCATCCGCAAGGGCGCTCATGAGGGCTTCGCGGACGTGCGCGCGCTGCGAGCGCGAGCCGCATCATCTCGCCCTCGGCGCCGGTTTCGTCCTCTATGCGCTGATGGATACCGTGGTGGACCGCTACTTTCCGGTGCTCGAGTATCTCGAAGACGAGCTCGACGCCGTCGAGCGGCGGATCTTCTCGGGCGCCCCGGCGCGCGAGAACATCCAGGGACTTTATCTCCTCAAGCAGAAGATCATGACGCTGCGCCACGCCGCGGCGCCGCTGCAGGAAACCGCGTCCAAGCTGCATGGTGGGCGGGTGCCGGAGGTCTGTGTGGGGACGCAGGACTACTTTCGCGACGTCTACGATCATCTGGTGCGCATCAACCAGTCGATCGAGAACCTGCGGGACATGGTGACGACCGCGATATCGGTCAACCTTTCGCTCATCACGCTGGGCGAGAATGAAACGACGAAGCGCCTCGCGGCCTACGCGGCGCTCGTCGCCGTGCCGACCATGATCGCGGGGATCTACGGCATGAATTTCGACCATATGCCGGAATTGCGCTGGACCTACGGCTATCCCCTCGCGGTCGGCGCGATGGCCGCGATCGACGGCTATCTCTTTTACCGTTTCCGGAAAGCGAAGTGGCTGTAGCGAGCGGTAGGCTTACCCGCTCGGTTCGAGGAGGTGGATGACATGCGTGCGGCCTGGTATGAAAAGAACGGTGCGGCATCCGAAGTGATGAGGGTCGGCGAGCTGCCGGATCCCGTGCCCGCAGCGGGCGAAGTACGGGTGCGGTTGTACGCGTCCGGCGTCAACCCCTCCGACGTGAAGGCGCGCGCGGGAAACCGCAAAGTGCGATGGGAGCGCGTGATTCCCGACAGCGACGGCGCCGGTGTCATCGATGCGGTCGGCGCGGGGGTCGATCGCCGGCGCATCGGCGAGCGGGTCTGGATCTACAACGGTCAGTGGGACCGGCCGCACGGCACGAGCGCTCAATACATCGCGCTTCCGTCCGCACTGGCCGTCACGCTTCCCGATCGTCTCTCGTACGAGGAGGGCGCGTGCCTCGGCATTCCCGTCATGACGGCCCACCGCTGCCTCCTCGGCGATGGGCCGGTTGCCGGCAAGACCGTCATGGTGACCGGCGGGGCGGGTGTGGTCGGCCACTATGCGATACAGCTCGCGAAGTGGGCAGGCGCGCGCGTCGTCACGACGGTGAGCTCGGTGGCCAAGGCCGAGCACGCGCGCGCAGCAGGCGCCGATATCGTCATCAACTACCGCACGGAATCCGTCGTGGAGCGTGTTCAGGAAACCGTGGGCGGCGTGGATCGCATTGTCGAAGTTGATTTCGGCGCCAACCTGCCCGTGACCGCCCGGATATTGAAGCCCCACGGTGGGGTGGCGAGCTACGCGTCGGCGCGCGAGCTGAATCCGGTGTTTCCGTACGCGGATTTTTTCAGGCTGAATCCGATCATCCGCCCGGTGTTCGTCTACACCATGCCGGACGCGGCGAAAGCGCAGGCGCACGCCGACATCGCGCGCTGGCTTGCGAGCTCAAGGCCGATATTCGCGATCGCGGCGCGCTACGCGCTCGAGGATGTGGTGAAGGCGCACCTCGAGGTCGAGCGCGGGCAGAAAATCGGGCATGTCATTCTGACGATCGACTGATCCGCCACCCCGCCGGCATTGTCAGCACCCCTCCTCATCGGAGGAGGGGAAATTCCTGGCGTTGCGCAAGGTCCGCTCCAGCTTTCGAAGAATTCGGACCTTGGCTTCGGCCGTCGCGGTGCGACTTAACCTAGACTCATGCCAAGTTAGCCTGCGCCGTAAAGTGCGGGTTGTCTACGACTCGAAGAATTCCCGCACTTTATCCATCCAGGACTTGGCGCGGGGATTGTGGCGGGCGGCATCCTTGTGGCTGATCGACTCGAGCTCCTGCAGCAGCTCCTTCTGCCGTGGCGTGAGATTCACCGGCGTCTCGACGACGACGTGGCAAAGGAGATCGCCGTGCGTGGACGAGCGCACGCCCTTGATCCCTTTTCCGCGCAGCCGGAACACCTTGCCGGTCTGGGTCTCCGGGGGCACGCGAATCTTGGCATAGCCGTCGAGCGTCGGGATTTCGATCTCGCCGCCCAGCGCGGCGGTCGTGATGCTGATCGGCATTTCGCAGTGCAGATCGTTGTGGTCGCGCTGGAACACCGGGTGCGGCTTGATGTGGATTACGACGTAGAGGTCGCCCGGCGGGCCGCCGCTCACGCCCGCTTCGCCTTCTCCCGAGAGCCGGATGCGATCGCCCTCGTCCACACCGGCCGGGATCTTGACCGACAGCGTCTTGTGCTTCTTGATGCGGCCGGTGCCGCTGCAGGTAGCGCACGGATTCGTAATGATCTTACCGGTGCCGTGGCAGCGCGGACACGTCTGCTGGATGGAGAAGAAGCCCTGCTGCATGCGCACCTGGCCGTGGCCGTGGCACGTGGGGCACGCGCTCGGGCTCGTGCCGGAGCGCGCTCCGGTCCCGTGGCACGTTTCGCATTCCTCCATCGCGGGAATGCGGATGCGCGTCTCGGTGCCGCGCGCGGCCTCTTCCAGCGAGATCTCGAGGTTGTAGCGCAGGTCGGCGCCGCGGTAGACGCCCGAGCGCGTGCGCCCGCCGCCGAAGATGTCGCCGAAGATGTCGCCGAAGGCGTCGGCGAAGCCACCGAAGCCGGCGCCCGCACCGGCCGCTGCCGAAGGATCGACCCCTGCGTGCCCGTACTGGTCGTAGGCGGCGCGCTTGCCGGGGTCGGTCAGAATCTCGTAGGCTTCCTTGGCTTCCTTGAAGCGCTCCTCCGCCTTGGGGTTGTCCGGATTGCGATCCGGGTGGTACTTCATCGCGAGCCTGCGGTAAGCCTTCTTGATGTCTTCCTCGGATGCGTCCCGATTGACCCCAAGCACCTCGTAGTAGTCTTTTTTCGCCATCTTCCGCAGCTTGTTCTGACTTCAATAGTAATCGGCCGAGTCAAGGAACGGCGTGAGCCGGCCCCTTGAACTCGGCCAGTTAAAGCGCCTCGCGCACTCTATCACGCACGAGCCGGCGCCTCGAGCCCCGCACGAGGCGCGTTTAACCTTTCTTGTCCTTGACTTCCTCGTACTCGGCGTCGACGACGTTGCTTTCCTCTTCCTTCCTGCCCGCGCCGGCCTTGGCTTCGGCGCCGGGCTGGCCCTGTGCGCCCGCCTGCTGCTCCTTGTACATCTGCTCGGCGAGCTTGTGCGCAGCCTGTGCCAGCGCCTGCGTCTTCGCTTCGATCTCCGCCTTGTCGTCGCTCTTCAGCGCCTGCTCGGCATCCTTGAGCGCCGCCTCGATCTTCGCCTTCTCGTCGGCCGCCACCTTGTCGCCGTACTCCTTCAGCGACTTGCGCACCGAATGCAGCATGTGGTCGCACTGGTTGCGCGCGTCCACCAGCTCGCGCGCCTTCCTGTCCTCTTCGGCGTGCGCCTCGGCGTCCTTCACCATGCGCTTGATCTCGTCCTCGGTGAGCCCGCTCGAGGCCTGGATCTTGATCTTGTTTTCCTTGCCGGTCGCCTTGTCCTTCGCCGACACGTGCAGGATGCCGTTCGCGTCGATGTCGAAGGTCACCTCGATCTGCGGCATGCCGCGCGGCGCGGGCGGAATCTCGGTCAGGTTGAACTGGCCGAGCGACTTGTTGTCGCGCGCCATCTCGCGCTCGCCCTGCAGCACGTGGATCGTCACCGCCGTCTGGTTGTCGTCCGCGGTGGAGAACACCTGCGTCGCCTTGGTCGGGATCGTGGTGTTCTTCTGGATGAGCTTGGTCATCACGCCGCCCAGCGTCTCGATGCCGAGCGACAGCGGCGTCACGTCGAGCAGCAGCACGTCCTTCACGTCGCCCCTCAGCACGCCCGCCTGGATCGCGGCGCCGACCGCCACCGCCTCATCGGGATTCACGTCCTTGCGCGGCTCCTTGCCGAAGAACTCGCGCACCTTCTCCTGCACTTTCGGCATGCGCGTCTGGCCGCCGACGAGGATCACGTCCTCGATGTCCGAAATCTTGACGCCCGCGTCCTTGATCGCGATGCGGCAGGGCTCGATCGTTTTCTCGATGAGATCCTCGACCAGGCTTTCGAACTTGGCGCGCGTGATCTTGATCGCGAGATGCTTCGGACCCGACTGATCAGCCGTGATGTACGGCAGGTTCACCTCGGTCTGCTGCGAAGAGGAGAGCTCGATCTTCGCCTTCTCCGCCGCGTCCTTAAGCCGCTGCAGCGCCAGCATGTCCTTCCTGAGGTCGATGCCGCTCTCCTTCTTGAACTCGTCGCACAGATAGTCCATCAGGCGCTGATCGAAGTCCTCCCCGCCGAGGAACGTGTCGCCGTTCGTCGAGAGCACCTCGAACTGGTGCTCGCCCTCGACTTCCGCGATCTCGATGATCGAGATGTCGAACGTGCCACCGCCCAGATCGTAGACCGCGATCTTGCGGTCGCCCTTTTTCTTGTCGAGCCCGAAGGCGAGCGCGGCCGCGGTGGGCTCGTTGATGATGCGCTTCACCTCGAGACCGGCGATGCGGCCGGCGTCCTTGGTCGCCTGGCGCTGCGAGTCGTTGAAGTACGCGGGCACCGTGATGACCGCCTCGGTCACCGGCTCGCCGAGATAGTCTTCGGCGGTCTTCTTCATCTTCATGAGCACCTGGGCGGAAACCTCGGGAGGGGCGATCTTCTTGCCGCGCACCTCCACCCAGGCGTCGCCGTTGTCCGCGCGGACGATCTTGTAGGGCATCAGGTTGATGTCCTTCTGGACTTCCTTTTCCTCGAAACGACGCCCGATCAGGCGCTTCACCGCGTAGAGCGTATTCTTGGGATTGGTCACCGCCTGGCGCTTGGCCGGGGCACCGACCAGAATCTCGCCGTCGTCCAAGTACGCCACGACGGACGGCGTGGTGCGCGCGCCCTCCGAATTCTCGATGACCTTGGGCTGGCCGTTTTCCATGACGGCCACGCACGAGTTCGTGGTGCCCAGGTCGATTCCAATGATCTTGCTCATGATTTCCCTCGTCTTTCGTTCCGTGTCCTGCGGGCTACTTCCGATATTGGGGTAGGGGCTCAGCTTTCAACCGGCTGCTGCTTTTGCTTCGCCACCGTGACCAGGGCCGGGCGGATCACCCGCTCGTGCAGGAGATAGCCCTTCTGCAGCACCTGGACCACGGTATTGGGTTCGAGCTCCGACTCCACCATGCTGATCGCCTGATGGCGATGCGGGTCGAAGCGCTCGCCCACCGGGTTCACCTCGGTCAGGCTGAACTTCGCGAAAACCGCGTTGAGCTGCTTCAGCGTGAGCTCGACCCCGCTCTTCAGGCTTTCGGCGGTGGTGACTTCGGTCGCCAGCGCCGCCTCGAGGCTGTCCTTCACCGGCAGCAGCTCGGAGGCCAAATTCTCGACCGCGAATTTGTGCGCGGCTGCGATCTCGTTCTGCGCGCGCTTGCGGATGTTGTCGGCCTCCGCCTTGGCCCGCAGCCATGCGTCGTGATGCTCCTGCGCCGCGAGCTCGGCCTGGCGCAGCTGCTGCTCGAGGCTCGGGACGTGATCTATTTTGGACTCCGGAGCGGTCTTCTGAGCCTCTCCGCCGGAAGACGATTGCACTTCTCCGGGGCGGTCCTTGTCGTCTGCGGTGGTGATGTCGGTCAAATCCTGCATCCCATATCTCTCCTTAACCGTGACTAGCTCGGGGCGTTTCCCCCGATTTCAAGGGCCGCCCAAGCTCCGGCGACCTCCGCATTCTATCGATGGGCTGCGGCGAACATCGGTTCCCCGCCGTGCCGGACGGCGCATGCGCGGGGCACGCCACGGGCGGGGCGACGCAATATCAGGCGCGGGCGCCCATCGCGACGGCGCGCAGCCGCGACTGCTCCAGCGCCTCGGCTGCCGGTCCGAGGGTCCAGCCGAGCAAATGCTTGAGCACGATGTCGGTCAGGGTCTGGATCCAGTCGTCGCGCTCGTTGAGACACGGGATATAGTGAAACTCGCCCCCGCCCGCCTGAAGGAAGGTGGTCTTGCCTTCGATCGCGATCTCTTCGAGCGTTTCCAGGCAATCGGAGACGAAGCCCGGGCAGACCACGTCCACGCGCTCGACACGCTGTTTCCCGAGTTCGGCGAGGACATCGGCGGTGTAGGGTCGCAGCCACTCGGCGCGGCCGAAGCGCGACTGGAACGAAATGCGGTACTGTTCGGGCCTGAGCGCAAGCGCCTCCGCCAGGAGACGCGCGGTTTTCTGGCACTCGCAATGGTAAGGGTCGCCGCGCTCGAGCGTGAAACGCGGCACGCCGTGGAAGCTCATGACGAGCCGCGCCGGGCGCCCGTTATGCACCCAGTAGTCGCGGATCATCTGCGCAAGCGCGTTGAGGTAGCCGGGGTGATCGTGAAAGTGCCGCACCGTGCGCAGCGCCGGCATGTTGCGCATGCGCGCGAGATGCCGGAGCGCCGCCGCGTGCGCGGTGGCGGTGGTGCTGGCCGAGTACTGCGGATACAGCGGCACCAGCAGAACGCGGTCGCAATTCTGCGCCTTCAGCTCGTCGAGGCGCTCCTCTATGGAAGGCTTGCCGTAGCGCATCGCGTAGTCGATCACCATCGGGTACTTGAGACGCTCTCCGAGATAGCCGCGCAACAGCACCGCCTGCCGCTCGGTATGCACCTTGAGCGGCGAGCCGTCTTTCGACCAGATCTGGGCGTAGCGCTCGGCGGATCGCGCGGGCCGCGTGGTCAAGATGAAGAGATGCAGTATCGGCCACCAGAAAAGGCGCGGGATCTCGACGACGTGCGGATCGGACAGGAACTCGCGCAGATACGCGCGCACCGCCTCGCGCGTGGGCGCCTCGGGCGTGCCGAGATTCACCAGCAGAATGCCGATGCGGGCCGGCGTGCCGTGCTGGTGGGGCGGCTCGGGAAGGAAGTGCGTCATGGCGGGATGGCGCGCTCAGCGCTGCGCGAGAGCGCTCGAGAGGAGCTTGGCGGTGATGTCGACGATCGGAATGACGCGCTCGTAGGCCATGCGGGTGGGGCCGATCACGCCGACCGTGCCGACCACCTGGCCGTCCACCTCGTACGGCGCCGTCACCACGCTGCATTCGTCGAGCGGCACGAGGCCGGACTCGCCGCCGATGAAGATCTGCACGCCGTGGGCGCGGCTGCTGATGTCGAGAAGCTGCAGGAGCCCGGTCTTGCGCTCGAAGAGCTCGAAGAGCTTGCGCAGACTCACCATGTTGGAGGACAGGTCCTCGTTCTCGAGCAGGTTGCCTTCGCCGGAGATCACGACTTCCTCCTGCGATTCGCTGATCGCCTGGCTTCCCGCTTCCAGCGCGACCGCCATGAGCCTCACCATGTCCTCGCGCAGTTGCTTGAGCTCTTCATGAACGCGCTTCTTGATTTCCTCGAAGGTGAGCCCGGCATAGTTCTGGTTGAGCAGATTGCTCGCTTCTACCAGCTCGGAAGGCGAGTACGCGCGCTCGGTGAGCAGAACGCGGTTCTGCACGTCGCCTTCAGGCGTGACCAGTATCAGGAGCACGCGCTTTTCCGAGAGGCGAATGAATTCGATGTGACGGAAGCCGCTGCTGCGCCGCGGCGTCACCACGACGCCCGCAAAGCGCGTGAGATCCGAGAGGATATGCGAGGCCGAGGCGACGAGCTTCTGGGTGTTTTCCGCCTGCAGCTGGCCTTCGAGCTGGTTGATCTCGATCGTGCCGAGCGGCTTGATGGTGAGCAGCGTATCGACGAAGAAACGGTAGCCGCGCGGCGTGGGCACGCGGCCCGCCGAGGTGTGCGGGCTCGCGATGAATCCCATCTCCTCGAGATCGGCCATCACGTTGCGGATGCTCGCCGGAGAAAGGTCGAGACCGGAGTACTTCGACAGCGCGCGCGAGCCGACCGGCTGCCCGTCGGTGATGTAGCGCTCGACCAGCGTTTTCAGCAGGAGCTGCGCACGCTCGCTCAGGACCGGCGTATCGTTTGGCATAAACCTATTCTACACAAAAGCCGCGCGCGGCAAGAGCGCACGGCAGCCGCGACACCTCGCGATAAGCTCTTGAGGCGGCTCATGTTTGGCCGCAAACCTCTGGCCAACTTTTTATGGTTTAATGCGGTCGTGAAAAGCGCTTTCAAGACCGCCGCGCTGATCGGCAAGTACAAGAGCCCGGAAATCGCAGAGCCGCTGCTCGAGCTGGCGGGATTCCTGGAAAAGCGGGGCGTCGAGGTGCTGCTCGACCGCCTGACCGCCTCCCACATCGGTGACTGCCCCTATCCCGTGCTGCGGCTGGAGGAGCTGGGCGAGCGGGCCGACATCGCGATCGTGATCGGCGGGGACGGGACGATGCTCAACATCGCGCGCACCATCGCGCCGTACGACGTCGCGCTCGTCGGCGTGAACCAGGGACGCCTCGGGTTTCTCACCGATATATCGGTGGATACCATGTTCGAGACCATCGGGTCGATCCTCGACGGCGAGTACATCAGCGAAGGGCGCATGCTGCTCGCGGCCGAGATCCACAGCGGCGGGCAGCGCGTGTTCGACGTGCTCGCCTTCAACGACGTCGTCCTGAGCAAGGGCGTCAAGGGCAGCATGATCGAATTCGAGGTGCGCATCGACGGCCAGTTCATCTACAGCCAGCGCTCCGACGGGTTGATCGTCGCAAGCCCTACCGGGTCCACTGCCTATGCGCTCTCTTCCGGTGGCCCGATCGTGCACCCGTCGCTCGACGTGATGGCGCTCGTGCCGGTCTGCCCGCATACGCTTTCCAACCGTCCCATCGTCATCGGCGGCGGCTGCACCGTCGAAATCCTGGTGCGCGACGCGGCTGACCCGCGCGCGCATTTCGACAGCCATTCGCATTACGAGCTCAGGGAAGGCGATCGGATCGTGGTGCGGCGCTATCCCCGCGCCGTGAAGCTGCTCCATCCGGTCGGGCACAGCTACTACGCCATGCTGCGCGAGAAGTTGAACTGGCACCGCGAGTGATCCACGCTTGAGGCCCCATGTTGCGCAGCCTCTCGATACGCGACTTCGTGATCGTGGACCGGATGGAGCTGGAGTTCCGTCCGGGATTCACGGTGCTCTCCGGCGAAACCGGAGCGGGGAAGTCGATTCTGGTGGAAGCGCTCGCGCTCGTGCTGGGCGCGCGCGGTGAGGCGCTCGTGGTCCGCCCGGGTGCCGAACGCGCCGAGATCGGGGCGGAGTTCGATCTTCACGATGCGCCGCTCTGCGCCCGGTGGCTCGAGCAGAACGACCTCGCGGACGAAGGCGCGGGCTGTCTCGTCCGGCGTGTCATCGACGCGACCGGTCGTTCCCGCGCGTTCATCAACGGCCGGGCGGCGACGCTTGCGCAATTGCGCGAAGCGGGCGAGTTCCTGATCGACATCCACGGCCAGAATCAGCATCAGTCGCTCACCCGGAGCGGTGCCCAGCGCGAGCTCCTGGATGCTTATGGCGGCTTGACGCAGAGCGTGGAGCAGGTGAGCGCCGCCTGGCAGGAATGGCGCGCGCGGCGCGAGCGCCGTCTCGCGCTCGAAACGCATGCCGCGGCCTTCGCGGCCGAGCGCGAGCAGCTCGAATGGCAGGTGCGGGACATCGAGGCGCTGCGCTTTACGCTCGATGAATGGCACGCCAGCGTCGCCGAGCAGGCGCGGCTTGCCCACGCGGCGACGCTGATCGAGGCGGCGCAGTATGCGCTCGATGCGCTGTCGGAGGCGGACGATTCGTCGCTCGCGCGCTTGAATGCGGCGGTCACCCGGCTGCGCAGCGTGTTGCAGTACGACGCCCGTCTCGACGACATCGTGAATACCATCGAGCCCGCGCGCATCCAGTTGAAGGAAACAGCCTCGGCGTTGCGGCGCTACGGCGAAAAGCTCGAGGCCGATCCGCAGCGACAGCGGGAGATCGAGCGGCGCATGGAGGCGGTGCACGCGGTGGCACGCAAGTACCGCATCGCGCCCGAAGACCTGCCGCAAGCGCTCGCGCGCGCGCAGGCCCGGCTCGCCGAGCTCGCGACGAGCGCGGATCCGGACGCGCTGCGCGCGCTGGAGGACGAGGCGCTGAACGCGTATCTGGCGCACGCGAAGAAGCTCAGTGCGGCGCGCAGCAAAGCTGCGAAGAAGCTCGCGGACGACGTCACCCGATCGATGCAATCGCTTGCCATGGCGGGCGGCCGCTTTGCGGTTGCACTGCATTCGGGGGAGGCGCCGGCTGCCTACGGCATGGAGCAGGTCGAATTCCAGGTGTCCCCGCACAAGGGGCTTGCACCGCAGCCGCTCGCGAAGATCGCGTCGGGAGGGGAGCTTTCGCGCGTGAGTCTCGCCATTCAAACGGCGACGAGCCGCGTCGCGCGGGTACCGACGCTCATCTTCGACGAAGTCGATGCCGGCATCGGGGGGCGCGTCGCGGAGATCGTCGGACGCATGCTGAAACAACTGGGCGAGCGTCACCAGGTGCTCTGCATCACGCACCTCCCGCAGGTTGCGGCTTCAGCGGATCATCAGTGGCAGGTCACCAAGGAAACGGCCAATGGCATGGCCTCAAGCAGCGTCACCGTGCTCAGTCCGGAGGAACGCATCGAGGAAATCGCGCGCATGCTGGGCGGCCTCAAGATCACCGAGACCACGCGCCGCCACGCCGCAGAAATGCTCGGCGTCAAGCGCTGAGCGTGCCAGGCACTCTTACTGCTTGATCATTCCGATGCGCTTCAGGATCTCGGTGTGCGCCTTGTACTCGCGCCACAGATCGGCGCGCAGCCTGTCTCCCGGCCGGTAGTCCACGTCGATCCCGCGCAGCTCCATCGCCTTGGCGAAAGCGGGATCTTCGATGGCGGGCTTCACCGCATCGTGGATGTACTTGATGACGGGCGCGGGCGTGCCCTTCGGCGCGATCAGCATGAACCATACGCCGTTCGCGACATCCCACCCGGCTTCCTTCGCCGTGGGCGCATCGGGAAAGGCGGGATGGCGCTGGTGCTGGAAGACGACGAGCGCGCGCATCTTCTTCGCCTCGACCATCGGCTTCGCTTCCCCCGGCTGGGCCACGACCGCCTCGATATGGCCGCCGAGCACCGCCGGTGACGATTCGGCCCAGCCGCGGTACGGGATATGGGTGAGCTTCACGCCGGCCGCGTGCATCAGCGCTTCGAGGTTGAGGTGGCTCGAGGTGCCTTCACCCGGCGAGCCGACGCGCATCTTCCCCGGATTGCGGCGCGCTTCCTCGATGAAAGCGTGAGCGTCTTTCCACGGAGCATCGGGCCTGACGACGAGCACCGGATAATAGGAGACGACGTTGATGATCGGCTCGTAATCGTCCGGCGTCTTGTATCGGAGATCCATGATCTGGGGCTGGATCACGAGCGTCGAGAGCGGAGTGAGCACGATCGTGTAGCCGTCCGGCTTGCCGGTGGCGACTTCGGCCGCCGCGACCGCGCCGCCGGCGCCCGAACGGTTGAGCACGATGATGCCTTTCGGGAAGCGTGCTTTCGCCCCTTCGGCGACGAGGCGGGCGACGATATCGACCATGCCGCCGGCCGGATAACCGGAAAGCAGCGTCACGGGGCGGTCGGGGTACTGCGCGAACGCGGATGTCGTCGCGAGACACAGCAGGCCGAGCAGGGAGATGCGTTTCATGACTCCTCCTTGGCGGCGACCGACGCGGGCGCCGGAAGCTTCAATCTTTGGGCTTGTTCGGACAATCGGGCTTGATGCAATCGGCGTAGAGATGCAGCGAATGATCGTGGATCGCAAAGCCGCGCTCCTCCGCGACCTTGATCTGCCGCTTCTCGATCTCCGCGTCGTAGAACTCTTCCACCTGCCCGCACTGGATGCACACCAGATGATCGTGGTGTCCGCCCTGATTCAGCTCGAACACCGCCTTGCCGCTCTCGAAGTGATGGCGGACGAGCAGTCCCGCCTGCTCGAACTGGGTGAGAACGCGGTAGACGGTCGCGAGGCCGGTGTCGGTGCCGTCCTTGAGCAGCATCTTGTAGACGTCTTCGGCGCTCAGATGCCGCACGGGGCTTTTCTCGAAGAGTTCGAGGATGCGCAGCCGCGGGAGCGTCGCTTTGAGACCGATCGTCTTGAGATCGCTGGGCGAGCTCATCGTTTCGTGGTGGCGGGTATCCTGGGCTATGATATTGCCTTTTCAGGGGTTTGGAAACCGCGCCGCCGGGTGCGGCCTCCGACGAATTTCCTCCTTTGATGCGCTTCATGCTCTTGATCGCGCTCGCCCTCGCCGGTTGCAGGCAGGTGCCGGTGCTGCCTTCGCTCACGCCCTACAAGATCGATATCCAGCAGGGCAACCACGTGACGCAGGAGATGGTCGAGAAACTGAAACCGGGCATGACGCGCGCGCAAGTGAGATTCATACTGGGCACGCCGCTCGTGGTCGACCCCTTCCGCAACGATCGCTGGGACTACGTATACCTGTACAACAAGGCTGGCGAGATCACCGAGCAGCGCCGCATCTCGGTCATCTTCGATGGTGACAAGCTGAAGCGCGTTGACGGCGATGTCGTTGCAGCGGTTCCCGCAAAGGACGCAGCGGCCGCGCGACCCGAGGGTGCGACGGGCGCAGCGTCCCCTGCTGCGGGCGCCAGGGCGGAAGAAAAGACACCCGCGCCGGGCTCGGGCGCTCAACCGGCTGCGGGCACGCCATGAGCGTGATCAACGTCGCCGTCGCGGGCAGCACCGGCCGCATGGGCCGCACGCTGATCGAGGCGGTGCTCGCCGACCCGGGGCTGCGGCTCTGTGCGGCGCTCGAGCAGCACGGTCACCCGCAGATCGGCAAGGATGCGGGGGAGCCGGTCGGCACGCGCTGCGGGGTCGCGGTTTCGGACGATGTGACAGGGGCGCTCACGGGTGCCGATGTCCTTATCGACTTCACGCGACCCGAGGGCACGCTCGCGCATCTCGCGGCGTGCCTTCGTCGGGGTGTCAAGATGGTGATCGGCACGACCGGATTCGACGACGGGCAGAAGAAGGAGATTGCCGCAGCGAGCGCGGACATCGCCATCCTCTTCGCACCGAACATGAGCGTCGGCATCAACGTGATGCTCAAGCTCCTCGCTGTGGCGACTGCGGCACTGGACGATGCCTACGACATCGAAATCGTCGAAGCGCATCACCGCCACAAGGTCGATGCGCCCTCCGGGACCGCGCTCAGGATGGGCGAGGTCGTGGCGCAGGTGCGGGGCCGCTCGCTCGCCGAGTGCGCGGTGTATGACCGCCACGGTGTCACCGGCGAGCGCCGCAAGGGCACGATCGGCTTTGCGGCAATGCGCGGCGGCGATCTCGTGGGAGATCACACCGCGCTTTTCGCCGGCACCGGGGAGCGGATCGAAATCACGCACCGCGCGACGAGCCGCTCGAATTACGCGCAGGGGGCGCTGCGCGCTGCCCGTTTTCTGATGACGCGCCAGAACGGTCTCTACGACATGCAGGACGTGCTGGGCCTCAAGTAACGCAAGTACGCGCCGGCTTTGCGGCCGCGAGCGATTCGCGTATAATTCGCGCTTCAAGGAGCGGGACGGGTTCAACCCTGTCCCGCTTTCCATATCTGCCCCGTAGATCAAGAGGTTATTTGTGACGCACGCTCGCCCCGCCGTCCTCGTGCTGAGAGATGGCACGGTGTTTCGCGGCCGGTCGATCGGGGCGGAAGGCATGGCCGTCGGCGAAGTCGTGTTCAACACGGCGATGACGGGATATCAGGAGATCCTGACCGATCCGTCCTACTGGCGTCAGATCGTCACCCTCACTTATCCCCATATCGGCAACTACGGCGCCAACGGCGAGGACGTGGAATCGCACCGCGTGTGCGCGGCGGGACTCGTGATCCGCGACCTGCCGGTGCTCGCGAGCAACTGGCGCAGCGAGTGGACGCTGCCCGAGTATCTCCGGCGCGAGAACGTCGTGGCGATCGCCGGGATCGATACCCGCAAGCTGACGCGGCTCCTGCGCGACAAGGGCGCGCAGGACGGCTGCATCATGGCGGGGGACGTGGATGAGCGTGCGGCCCACGAAGCTGCACAGGCGTTTCCGGGCCTCGTCGGGATGGACCTCGCGAAAGTGGCGAGCTGCAGGGAACGCTACGCGTGGGACGAGGCGACTTGGGTGCTCGGCGCGGGCTATGGCCGGCTCACCCAGCCGCGCTTCCACTTGGTCGCCTATGACTACGGCATCAAGCGCAACATCCTGCGCAAGCTCGCCGCGCGCAATTGCCGCATCACCGTGGTGCCGGCGGAGACGTCCGCAGCGGCCGCACTGGCGCTCGAGCCCGACGGGATTTTTCTGTCCAACGGCCCGGGCGATCCGCAGCCGTGCGACTACGCGATCCGCGCCATTCGTGAATTCCTCGATGCCGGCATTCCGCTCTTCGGCATCTGCCTCGGGCACCAGCTCCTCGCGCTCGCGAGCGGCGCCAGAACCGTCAAGATGAAGTTCGGGCATCACGGCGCGAATCATCCGGTGCAGGACCTCGATACCGGACGGGTGATGATCACGAGCCAGAACCACGGTTTCGCCGTCGATACCCGGACTTTGCCTGCCAACGTCCGCGTGACGCATGTCTCGCTCTTCGACGGGAGCCTCCAGGGCTTTACGCGAACCGACCGCCCGGCGTTCTGCTTCCAGGGGCATCCCGAGGCGAGCCCGGGGCCGCACGATGTCGATTACCTTTTCGACCGCTTCATCGCATTGATGGAAAAGCACGGCGCCAAGGCAGCCAGAGCCGCCGCCCGATGAATCTCCGCCGCAACACCTGCGGCCCATGAGCATGCCGAAACGCACCGACCTCAAATCCATCCTCATCATCGGCGCCGGTCCCATCGTGATCGGGCAGGCCTGCGAGTTCGACTACTCGGGCGCGCAGGCGTGCAAGGCGCTGCGTGAAGAGGGCTACCGCGTGATCCTGGTCAACTCCAATCCCGCCACCATCATGACCGATCCGGAGATGGCGCACGCGACCTATATCGAGCCGATCACCTGGCAGATGGTGGAGAAGATCATCGCGGTGGAGCGGCCGGACGCCATTCTGCCGACGATGGGCGGGCAGACCGCGCTCAATACCGCGCTCGACCTCGCACGCGAAGGGGTGCTGGAGAAGTACCGCGTCGAGATGATCGGTGCGAGCAAGGAGGCGATCGACAAGGCGGAGGACCGCGAGAAATTCAAGTCGGCGATGGCGCGCATCGGGCTCGCAAGCCCGCGCTCGGCGCTCGCGCACAGCATGGAAGAAGCGCTGCAGGTGCAGGCGATGGTGGGCTTCCCCACCATCATCCGGCCTTCGTTCACGCTGGGCGGCACCGGCGGCGGGATTGCGTACAACCGCGAGGAATTCATCGCGATCATCGATCGCGGGCTCGATGCCAGCCCGACCAACGAAGTGCTGGTCGAGGAATCGGTCATCGGCTGGAAAGAGTTCGAGATGGAGGTGGTGCGCGACCGCAAGGACAACTGCATCATCGTGTGCTCCATCGAGAACCTCGATCCGATGGGGGTGCACACCGGCGACTCGATCACCGTCGCGCCCGCGCAGACGCTGACCGACAAGGAATACCAGATCATGCGCGATGCCTCGATCGCGTGCCTGCGCGAGATCGGGGTCGATACCGGCGGGTCCAACGTGCAGTTCGCGATCAATCCCGCGGACGGCCGCATGGTCATCATCGAAATGAACCCGCGCGTCTCGCGTTCCTCGGCGCTCGCCTCGAAGGCGACCGGCTTTCCCATCGCGAAAGTCGCGGCCAAGCTCGCGGTGGGCTATACGCTCGACGAGCTCAGGAACGAAATCACGGGGGGGGCAACGCCCGCTTCCTTCGAGCCCACCATCGACTATGTCGTCACCAAGGTGCCGCGGTTTGCGTTCGAGAAGTTTCCGCAGGCCGACGACCGCCTCACAACGCAGATGAAGTCGGTGGGCGAAGTGATGGCGATCGGCCGCACGTTCCAGGAGTCCATACAGAAGGCGCTGCGCGGGCTCGAGACCGGCAGCGACGGATTCGACGAGCGCACGACCGACCGCGACGTGATCGAGAACGAGCTGGGCGACCCCGGCCCGGAGCGGATTTTCTACGTCGCGGACGCATTCCGCTGCGGCATGAGCGTCGCCGAGGTGCACGAGCACGCGAAGATCGACCCGTGGTTTCTCGCGCAGATCGAGGATCTGGTGCGGCAGGAAAAAGCACTGGAAGGCCGCGCCCTCGAAGCGCTCGACGCGGAGGCGCTCAGGACGCTCAAGCGCAGCGGATTTTCCGACCGGCGCCTGGCGAAGCTTCTGTCCACCGACCAGCACGCGGTGCGAAAGCGCAGGCATGCGCTCAATGTGCGCCCGGTCTACAAGCGAGTGGACACCTGCGCCGCCGAATTCGCGACGAAGACGGCCTACATGTACTCGACCTACGAGGACGAGTGCGAGGCGCAGCCGAGCTCGCGCAGGAAAGTGATCGTTCTCGGCGGCGGCCCGAACCGGATCGGGCAGGGCATCGAATTCGATTACTGCTGCGTGCATGCCGCTTTCGCGCTGCGCGAGGACGGTTTCGAAAGCATCATGGTGAACTGCAACCCGGAGACCGTCTCGACCGACTACGATACTTCCGACCGGCTCTACTTCGAGCCGCTCACGCTCGAGGACGTGCTGGAAATCGTGCACGTCGAGCAGCCGTTCGGGGTGATCGTGCAGTTCGGCGGACAGACGCCGCTCAAGCTCGCCCGCGATCTCGAGGCGAACGGCGTGCCCATCATCGGCACGACGCCGGACTCGATCGACATCGCGGAGGACCGCGAGCGCTTCCAGAAGCTGCTCAACCGGCTCAAGCTCAAGCAGCCGCCCAACCGCACGGCGCGCACGCCGCAGAAGGCACTCGCGCTCGCCGAGGAAATCGGCTATCCGCTGGTGGTGCGCCCCTCCTACGTCCTCGGCGGGCGCGCCATGGAAATCGTCTACCAGCAGAGCGATCTCGAGCGCTACATGCGCGAAGCCGTGAAGGTCTCGAACGACAGCCCGGTGCTGCTCGACCGCTTCCTGAACGATGCGATCGAAGTGGACGTCGATGCTGTGTCCGACGGAGTGAACGTGATCATCGGCGGGGTCATGGAGCACATCGAGGAAGCGGGCGTGCATTCCGGGGATTCCGCCTGCTCGCTGCCGCCGTTCAGCCTGTCGCGGGAACTCCAGGAGGAGATGCGCCGTCAGACCAGGGCGATGGCGCACGCCCTGAAGGTGGTGGGCCTCATCAACGTGCAGTTCGCGATCCAGAACAACACGATCTACGTGCTCGAAGTGAACCCCCGGGCTTCCCGTACCGTGCCCTTCGTATCGAAGGCGACCGGACTGCCGCTCGCGAAGATCGCCGCGCGCTGCATGGCGGGCCGCAGCCTCGCGGAGCAGGGGGTCGAGCGCGAGATCGTGCCGCCGTACTATGCGGTGAAGGAAGCGGTGTTTCCTTTCATCAAGTTCCCCGGCGCCGACACGATACTGGGCCCGGAAATGAAGTCCACGGGCGAAGTCATGGGCGTCGGACAGAATTTCGGCGAGGCGTTCGTGAAGTCGCAGATGGCGGCGGGCGAGAAGCTCCCGGCCTCCGGCAAGGTCTTCATCAGCGTGCGCGACGCGGACAAGCCGCGCACGGTGGAGATCGCCCGGGCGCTTTCTAAGCTCGGCTTCACCCTCGTCGCCACCCGCGGCACCGCGGCCGCGCTGGGTGCGGCGGGGCTCAACGTGACGCCGGTCAACAAGGTGGCGGAAGGCCGCCCGCACGTCGTGGACATGATCAAGAACGGAGAGATCGCGCTGATCGTCAATACCGTGGAGGAAAAACGCACCGCGGTGCGCGACTCCTACTCGATCCGCCGCGCGGCGCTGCAGGGCCGGGTCACGCTCTACACGACGCTGTCGGGCGCGCGTGCCGCGTGCAACGGCATGGAGCAGTCCGGAGAGCTGCGCGCGTATGCCGTGCAGCAACTGCATGCGCAGCTGCCCGAGGCGGTACACTGAAGCGAGGAGCTGGGATGGCAAAAATTCCCCTGACCATTGCCGGCGCGGAGAAGCTGCGCGCCGAGCTGCACGAGCTGCGCACGGTGCAGCGTCCTGCCATCATCAACGCGATTTCGGAAGCGCGCTCGCACGGCGATCTTTCGGAGAATGCTGAGTATCACGCGGCGAAGGAGCGCCAGAGCTTCATCGAGGGCCGCATCGCGGAGATCGAGGCGAAGCTCGCGAACGCCCAGATCATCAATCCCGCGCTGCTCGACGCCGACGGCCGCTGCGTGTTCGGCGCCACCGTCGAGCTCGAGGACATCGCGAACCGCGAAGTGGTGACCTACCAGATCGTCGGCGAAGACGAGGCGGACATCAGGCAAGGGAAGATTTCCATCAGTTCGCCGATCGCCCGCGCGCTCATCGGAAAATATTCGGGCGACGTGGCCGAGGTGGAAGCGCCCGGCGGCACGCGCGAATACGAGATCCTCGACGTCAAGTACATCTAGCGCCGGACGCTACTGCATCTGGTAGCTGCGCTTGGTGCGGCGAGTCTCTTTGTGTGCCCGGCGCGGTCGGGGCGCCGCCGCGGTGGCCGGCTCCGGCGGGCGCGGGCGGTACACGACGAGGAGTTTCCCGATTTCCTGCACCGGCACCGCCTCCAGCGTCCGGCAGATCTCGCTCATCCATTCCCGGCGCCGCGCGCGATCCTCACCGAGGACGCGAATCTTGATGAGCTCGTGGCTCCTCAAGCCCGCGTCGATCTCCTTCCGCACCGCCGGCGTGAGCCCCGCTTCACCGATGATGACTACCGGGCGCAGTCGATGTGCGCGGGCTCTCAGTGCGCGACGCCGTGCTGGAGTAAGATCGATCATGCGCCGAGTGTAACGCAATGGCCCGCACCCCGAGCAGCCGCAACTGGCTGCGTCAGCACGTGAACGATCCTTATGTACGGCAGGCCCGGGCCGAGGGCATGCGCTCGCGCGCGGCCTACAAACTTCAGCAGATCGCGGCGCGCGACCGGCTGTTCAGCCCCGGCATGACGGTGGTGGATCTCGGCGCGGCCCCCGGCGGCTGGTCGCAGGTGGCCGCGCGCGCGGTCGGCCCGGCGGGCCGCGTCTATGCGCTCGATGTGCTGGAATTCCCTCCCATGCCCGGCGTGGTGCCGCTCAGGGGCGACTTTCAGGACGATGCGACCGTCCTCGAGCTGGAACGACGCCTCGAGGGGCAGCGCGTGGACCTTGTGCTTTCGGACATGGCGCCCAATATGAGCGGAGTGGCGGCGGTCGATCAGGCGCGCGCGATTGCGCTCGCGGAGTGCGCTCTGGAGTTTGCTCTGAAGCACTTGAAACCGCAGGGAAAGTTCCTGGTCAAAACCTTCCACGGGGCGGGCTTCGAAGCATTTCTCAGGATGATGCGGCAACGGTTCCAGAGAGTGGTCGTGCGCAAGCCCGACGCTTCGCGCAGCCGGTCGAGCGAAGTGTATCTGCTCGGCGCCGGCTTAAAGGCGTAGTCCGGGCTGGGGGCTTTGCTGCGCTGCAAGCAGCATTGCGGTTACAATGGTTCCGATATGGACGGCGTTTCAGCTGCGTAAGGAGCATTTTTGAACAATCTGATCAAGAACGTGGCGATCTGGCTCGTGATCGCGCTCGTGCTGATGACGGTATTCAATCAGTTCAGCACCCGCCAGACGACACAGAAGGCGATGGAGTATTCCCAGTTCATCGACGAGGTGAAGCAGGGGCGCATCGCCAAGGTGACCATCGAAGGCCGTGTGCTCAAGGGCGTGAAGACGAGCGGCGAGCGCTTCACGACCTATTCGCCGTCCGACCCGTGGCTCGTGAGCGATCTTCTCAAGAACGGCGTCATCATCGAAGCGAAGCCGGAGGAGGAGCCTTCGCTCCTCATGAACATCTTCGTGTCGTGGTTCCCGATGCTGCTTTTGATCGGCGTGTGGATCTTCTTCATGCGCCAGATGCAGGGCGGCGGACGCGGCGGCGCGTTCTCGTTCGGGAAGAGCCGCGCGCGCATGCTCGACGAATCGAACAACACCGTCACCTTCGCCGACGTCGCGGGCTGCGAAGAGGCGAAGGAGGAAGTGGCGGAGCTCGTCGAATTCCTGCGCGATCCTTCCAAGTTCCAGAAGCTCGGCGGCCGCATCCCGCGCGGCGTGCTGATGGTCGGCAATCCCGGCACCGGCAAGACGCTGCTCGCCCGCGCCATCGCCGGCGAGGCGAAAGTGCCGTTCTTCTCGATCTCCGGCTCCGACTTCGTCGAGATGTTCGTCGGCGTCGGCGCGGCGCGCGTGCGCGACATGTTCGAGCAGGCGAAGAAGCACGCGCCGTGCATCGTGTTCATCGACGAGATCGATGCGGTCGGCCGCCAGCGTGGCGCGGGGCTCGGCGGTGGCAACGACGAGCGCGAGCAGACGCTCAACCAGCTTCTCGTGGAGATGGACGGCTTCGAGGCGAACATCGGCGTCATCGTGATCGCCGCCACCAATCGCCCCGACGTGCTCGATCCGGCGCTTCTGCGGCCCGGGCGCTTCGACCGCCAGGTGGTCGTCCCGCTGCCCGACATCCGCGGGCGCGAGCAGATTCTCCTCGTGCACATGCGCAAGGTTCCGGTCGCGCCCGACGTGAAGGCGGACATCATCGCCCGCGGCACGCCCGGCTTTTCCGGCGCGGATCTCGCCAACCTCGTGAACGAGGCCGCGCTCTTCGCGGCACGCTCCAACAAGCGCCTCGTGGACATGGAGGATTTCGAGCGTGCCAAGGACAAGATCATCATGGGTGCGGAGCGCCGCTCCATCGTGATGCCCGAGCACGAGCGGCGTAACACCGCGTATCACGAGGCGGGTCACGCCGTGGTGGCGAAGTGCCTGACCAAGACCGACCCCGTGCACAAAGTCACGATCATCCCGCGCGGGCGCGCGCTCGGTGTCACCATGCAGCTTCCGGAGCAGGACCGCTACAGCATGGATCGCGAGCAGATCCTGCAGAACATCGCGGTGCTCTTCGGCGGGCGCATCGCCGAGGAAATCTTCATGGGCCAGATGACGACCGGGGCCTCGAACGATTTCGAGCGCGCCACTGAAATGGCGCGCAACATGGTGACGCGCTGGGGCATGAGCGACAACCTGGGGCCGATGGTATACGGCGAAAACGAGGGGGAAGTGTTCCTCGGGCGCTCGATCACGACCCACAAGAACGTCTCGGAAGCCACCATGCAGAAGGTGGATGCGGAGATCCGGCGCATCATCGACGAGCAGTACGCGCTCGCGCGGCGGCTTATCGAGGAGCATCGTGACAAGGTAGAGGCGATGGCGAAGGCGCTGCTCGAATGGGAGACCATCGACGCCGAGCAGATCAACGACATCATGGACGGCCGGCCGCCGCGGCCGCCCAAGCCGGCACAGACTCCGCCGCCCCAATCGACGCCCAGGGACAACACGCCGAGCGCCGCGCCGACCACCACCCCCGCGCGCGAAGCGTGAGGCCGCGCGTCCGGCGGTTCCACGCGGCGGCGCCATCGCAACGGTATCCACATGTCGCGCACGCTCCGCTGTGGCCGCAGCACGCTGAAGCTCGATCGTCCCCTCGTGATGGGCATCGTGAACGTCACGCCGGACTCCTTTTCCGATGGCGGACGCTACGCGGATGCGCCGGCTGCGGTCGCGCATGCACGCAGGCTCATCGACGAGGGCGCCGACCTCGTGGATATCGGAGGCGAGTCGACCCGACCGGGCGCGCCGGCAGTCCCGCTTCAGGAAGAGCGCCGGCGCGTGCTGCCCGTGATCGAGGCGCTTGCCGGCTGCGGTGTGCCGATCTCGATCGACACCCAGAAGCCCGAGCTCATGAAGGAAGCGGTCGGTGCCGGCGCGAGCCTGGTGAATGACGTCAATGCGCTGCGCGCACCGGGCGCGCTCGAGGCCGTGGCGGCGACCGGCGCCGCGGTATGCCTCATGCACATGAAGGGTGACCCCCGCACGATGCAGCACGACCCGCGCTACGACGACGTGGTGGCCGAGGTGCGGGCATTTCTCGCTGCGCGGGTCGAAGCCGCGGAGCGCGCGGGCATCGCGCGCGAGCGCATCGTGATCGATCCCGGCTTCGGATTCGGCAAGACGGCAGAGCACAACCTTACGCTCCTCGCTCGCCTGGGCGAGATCGCGCAACTCGGTGTGCCGCTGCTTGCCGGACTCTCACGCAAGTCCACCCTGGGCAGGATCACCGGCCGCGGGACCGATGAGCGCGTCCATGCCGGTGTGGCCGCCGCGTTGATCGCCGTCCAGAACGGAGCGCACATCGTACGGGTACACGACGTGGCGGCGACACGCGATGCGCTCGCAGTGTGGAACGCCGTGCGCGAGGCGACTTGACGTTCCGGCACCCGTGCCGGTGCACCGTGCCCTTTCCGGCGCATCGGCGACGGCGTCCCGGTTGTTGCTTCCTTCATGCACGACGCTCTATCTTGGCGCGCGTGTGGTGTGACGGCAAAATGAAGCGATGAAAAGAAAATACTTCGGTACCGACGGTGTGCGCGGAAAGGTGGGCGTTGCTCCGATCACGCCTGACTTCGTCATGCGCCTGGGCTACGCGGCCGGCAAGGTGCTCGCCGCTCGCAATCCCGGGTCCGATCGCCCCGCCGTATTGATCGGCAAGGACACCCGCGTGTCCGGCTATATGCTGGAGTCGGCGCTCGAGGCCGGCCTTTCCGCGGCGGGCATCGACGTGCTTCTGGTCGGGCCCATGCCGACGCCGGCGGTCGCGTACCTCACGCGCGCGCTGCGCCTGACCGCAGGCATCGTGATCAGCGCCTCGCACAATCCGTTCGATGACAACGGCATCAAATTCTTCTCGGCGGACGGCACCAAGCTGCCGGACGAGACCGAAAACGACATCGAACGCGAGCTGGCCGAGCCGCTCGCATGCCATTCGTCCTCCGGGCTCGGCAAGGCGCGGCGCGTCGACGATGCCGCCGGGCGCTACATCGAGTTCTGCAAGAGCACGTTTCCCAACCATCTCGACCTGAAGGGCATGCGCGTCGCGCTCGACTGCGCGCACGGTGCGGCCTACCACATCGCGCCGCACGTTTTTCACGAGCTGGGCGCGGACGTCGTCACCCTCGGTACCGAACCGGACGGGTTCAACATCAACGACGGCGTCGGCACCACGCACCCGCGCGCGCTGCAGCAGGCGGTCAGACGGCACAAAGCCGATCTCGGCATCGCGCTGGACGGCGATGGCGACCGCGTTCTCATGGCGGATGCTTCGGGCGTGATCCACGACGGCGACGAGCTGATCTACGTGATTGCCCGGCACCAGCGCGAGAACGGCGAGCTGAAGGGAGGTATCGTCGGCACGCAAATGACCAATCTCGGCCTCGAGCACGCGCTCGCCGCGCTGGGCATCGCTTTCGAGCGGGCGCGCGTCGGCGATCGCTACGTCCTCGAGATGCTGCACGAGCGCGGCTGGCGCCTCGGCGGAGAGAATTCGGGGCATATCGTCTGTCTCGAGCGGCATACCACCGGGGACGGCATCATCTCGGCGCTGCAGGTCCTGCGTGCGCTGCGCGAGGGGCGCATGACGCTCGAGCGGGCGGTCTCCGACATCACGCTCTATCCGCAGGTGCTGATCAACGTCGAACTCACGCGACGCTTCGATTTCCGCAACCATCGCGCGGTGAAGGAGGTGGTCGCGAAGGCGGAGCGGGATCTCGGCGCGAGCGGCCGCGTGCTGCTGCGCGCGTCGGGGACCGAACCGGTCATCCGCGTGATGGTCGAAGGCAAGCCGCACGCGCGCGTCAGGATGCTCGCGCAGACCATCGCCGACGCGGTACGCGCCGCGGTTTGATCGCAGGGTGCCGCTGCGATAAAATTCCATGATTTCGCGGGCCGGATGCGATGCGCGGCAAGTTCGTAGCGGGCAACTGGAAGATGAACGGCAGCCTCGCCTCCAACCGGGCGCTGCTTGAAGCGGTGGTGCCCGAGATATCGCCGCTCGTTCAGGTGAGGCGCGCAGTGTGCGTGCCGTATCCCTACCTCGCCCAGGCGCGGGAGCTGCTTCAGGGCAGCGGCATCGAGTGGGGCGCTCAGGACGTCTGCCAGTACGACGAGGGCGCTTATACCGGCGAGGTTTCGGCGGCCATGCTCGAGGATTTCGGCTGCCGCTGCGTGATCGTCGGCCACTCGGAGCGGCGCACGCTCTTCGGCGAGACGGACGAGATCGTGGCGCTGAAATACGCCGCCGCGCTGAAGGCGGGGCTCACGCCGATCCTGTGCATCGGCGAGTCGCTCGCGGAGCGCGAGGCAGCGATCACCGAATCGGTGGTCGCACGCCAGCTCGATGCCGTCATCCGGCACGCCGGCGCCGGGAGCCTGGCACGCGCCGTGATCGCGTATGAGCCGGTGTGGGCGATCGGCACGGGCAAGACGGCGAGCCCGGAGCAGGCGCAAGCCGTGCACGCGTTCATCCGCCGTCGCGTTTCGGCGCATGACGCGCAGTTGGGCGCCGCGCTCGCCATCCTGTACGGCGGCAGCGTGAAGGCGTCGAACGCGGCGCGGCTTTTCGGCATGCCGGACATCGACGGCGGGCTGATCGGCGGTGCCTCGCTGGTGGCCGGGGAATTCAGTGCGATCTGCCGCTCCGCAGCCGGAGCGGCGTGACATGAGAGTCGAATGGAAATAGTCATACTCGTCGTACACGTGCTCGCCGCGCTTGCGATCATCGGCCTCGTGCTGCTGCAGCACGGGAAGGGTGCGGACGTGGGCGCGGCGTTCGGCAGCGGCGCGTCCGGCAGCCTCTTCGGCGCGTCCGGGTCGGCGAACTTTCTGAGCCGGGCGACCGCGATACTGGCGGTGGTCTTCTTCGCGACGAGTCTGGGATTGACGCTGTTTTCGGCGCGCAAGGGCGATAACAAGGGCGTGATGGCGACGCAACCGGCGCAGAAGCCGACGGCGCCCGACCAGGTGCCTGTCCCGAGCGCGCCGCTCAGCAAGCCCGCTCCGGCGGATGGATCCAAGGCGGGAGAAGTGCCGAAATAATCGCGAGCGCTTGACTTGACTCAAAGTCAGGTGGCGCGGCGAAAGTTAACATGCCGACGTGGTGGAATTGGTAGACACGCCGTCTTGAGGGGGCGGTGGCGAAAGCCGTGTGAGTTCGAGTCTCACCGTCGGCACCAGGTATGCGGGGCAGGCGTGCAAGGCCGGTCAGCGGATTTGCATGCCGAACAGGCTGACCTTTCGGCTGTCGAACAGGAGAGCGGGTGGGATGCCGTGCGCTGCGGCGCCAGAGCGCCGCGTGATTGACTGCGATGCTGGAAAACTATTTTCCGATTCTACTCTTCATCCTTGTCGGTATCGCCTTCGGGCTGGTTCCGGTGCTCCTGGGCGGCGGATTAACGCGGCTCCTAGGCGTGCATCGGCCGAACAGCGAGAAGCTCTCGCCCTACGAGTGCGGGTTCGAGGCCTTCGAGGATGCGCGGATGAAGTTCGACGTGCGCTACTACCTGGTCGCGATCCTCTTCATCCTGTTCGATCTCGAGATCGCGTTTCTTTTTCCGTGGGCCGTGGTGCTGCAGGAAATCGGTTTCTTCGGTTTTGCCGCGATGATGGTCTTTCTCGCGATCCTGATCATCGGCTTCATCTACGAGTGGATGAAAGGCGCACTAGAGTGGGAGTAACGACGCGAGCCGCGGAGCAGGGCGCCGCTTGCGGGATGCGACCGGCGAGCGGCGTAGGCGCCGACGCCACGACGTATGTTATGGGTCGCGAGCAGTTCGGAGGCGCCGGGCAACTGGTCAACGATCGTTTCGGAGACGCCGGGCATGGGTGCACCTGAGAACCTGAGCGACAAGGGCTTCATCACCACGACGGCGGACAAGCTCATCAACTGGACGCGTACCGGCTCGATGTGGCCGATGACGTTCGGGCTGGCATGCTGCGCGGTGGAGATGATGCACGCAGGCGCCTCGCGTTACGATCTCGACCGCTTCGGCATCGTGTTCCGTCCGAGTCCGCGGCAGTCCGATGTCATGATCGTCGCAGGCACGCTGTGCAACAAGATGGCGCCGGCGCTGCGCAAGGTCTACGACCAGATGGCGGAGCCGCGCTGGGTGATCTCGATGGGATCGTGCGCCAATGGCGGTGGCTACTATCACTATTCGTACTCGGTGGTGCGCGGCTGCGATCGCATCGTGCCGGTGGACATCTACGTTCCGGGGTGCCCGCCGACCGCCGAGGCGCTGCTCTACGGCATTGTTCAGTTGCAGAACAAGATCAAGCGCACCAACACGATCGCTCGCTAAATGCCTTCACGACTGGAAACCCTCGTCGCCCATCTCGGCACGGCCCTCGGCGACGAGCTCGTTCGCGTCACCACGGCCCTGGGTGAGGTGACCGTGGTCGTCGCACCGGAGCATCTCGTGGGGGCGGCGACCACGCTGCGCGATGCGCCGGAGCTGCGGTTCGAGCAGCTCATCGATCTGTGCGGCGTGGACTACAGCACCTATGGCAAGGTTACGTCCGAAATCGAGCCCGAGGAGATCGAGGCCGATGCGCCGACCGGCGGCACGGCGCCGGAGGCCGGCGCGACACCCGCGATCGACGGCACGGCGCCGGGGCGCCCCGAGGCCGCCGCGCGCATGCCAAAGCCGGAGTCCCCGCTCCTCGGGCCGCGGTTCGCGGTGGTCTATCACCTGCTGTCCGTCACACACAACTGGCGGCTGCGGCTGCGGGTCTTCGCGAACGACGACGAGTTTCCGGTCGTGCCGTCGGTCATCGGAATCTGGCCCGTTGCGAACTGGTTCGAGCGCGAAGCGTTCGATCTCTATGGCATCGTGTTCGAGGGGCATCCGGACCTGCGGCGCATCCTCACTGACTACGGTTTCGTCGGACATCCCTTCCGCAAGGATTTTCCGCTGTCGGGGCACGTCGAGATGCGTTACGACCCCGATCAGCAGCGCGTCATCTACCAGCCGGTGACGATCGAGCCGCGCCAGAACGTGCCGCGCATCCTGCGCGAGGAGAAGTACGCGGACACCGAGGGCTTTCGCAAGGGATAGGCGCGATGGCCGAGATCAGGAATTACACGATGAATTTTGGCTGCGGCCGCCCGCGTGCCGTGCGGCTTGCGGGCTTAACTTGCGAGCGCAAGTTAGCCTGCGCCGAAATTCATTGTGGCACTTCGACGGCAGCGCGGCGCGACGGACACTGATGTAATGGCCGAGATCAGGAATTACACGATGAATTTTGGGCCGCAGCACCCGGCGGCTCACGGCGTGCTGCGGCTCGTGCTCGAACTCGACGGGGAAGTGATCGAGCGCGCCGATCCGCACATCGGGCTCCTGCACCGCGCGACCGAGAAGCTCGCCGAGAACAAGACCTATCTCCAGTCCGTCCCGTACATGGATCGGCTCGATTACGTCTCGATGATGGCGAACGAGCACGCCTACGTGATGGCGATCGAGAAGCTGCTCGGGATCGAGGTGCCGATCCGCGCGCAGTACATCCGCGTGATGTTCGACGAGATCACGCGGCTCCTCAACCACCTGCTGTGGCTCGGCACCCACGGGCTCGACATCGGCGCCATGACGATGTTCCTGTACTGCTTCCGCGAGCGCGAGGACCTCTTCGACATGTACGAGGCGGTGTCGGGCGCGCGCATGCACGCCGCCTACTATCGGCCCGGCGGCGTCTATCGCGATCTCCCGGACCGCATGCCGCAGTACACCGCGTCCAGCGTGCGGAGCGAGCAGTCGGTGCGGGAATTGAATCGCAACCGTCAGGGGTCGCTGCTCGACTTCATCGAGGACTTCACCGAGCGCTTTCCGAAATACGTCGATGACTACGAGACGCTGCTCACGGAGAACCGCATCTGGAAGCAGCGCACGGTCGGCATCGGTGTCGTATCACGCGAACGCGCGCTCGCCCTGGGCTTCACCGGCGCGATGCTGCGGGGCTCGGGCGTCGAGTGGGATCTGCGCAAGAAGCAGCCGTACGAGGTGTACGATCGCCTCGAATTCGACGTGCCGGTCGGCGTGAACGGCGACTGCTACGACCGCTATCTGGTGCGCGTCGAGGAAATGCGCCAGTCGAACCGCATCATCCGGCAGTGTGTGGACTGGCTGCGGAAGAACCCCGGCCCGGTGATGGTCGACAGCCACAAGGTGGCGCCGCCGTCGCGCGTCGCGATGAAGACCAACATGGAAGAGCTGATCCACCACTTCAAGCTCTACACCGAAGGCATGTACGTGCCGCCCGGGGAGGCGTACGCCGCGGTCGAGGCGCCGAAGGGCGAATTCGGCATCTACATAATCTCAGACGGCGCCAACAAGCCCTACCGGGTCAAGATCCGGCCTCCGGGTTTCGTGCATCTTTCCGCGCTCGACGAGATGGTGCGGGGGCACATGCTGGCCGATGTCGTCGCGGTCATCGGAACGCAGGACATCGTCTTCGGAGAGATCGACCGATGAACGCGCCGACTGTCCTTTCGCCCGAGGCTTTGCTCAGGATCGACCAGGCGGTGGCCAAGTACCCGCCCGAGCGCAGGCAGTCGGCCGTGATGGCCGCGCTCACCATCGCGCAGGACGAGAAGGGCTGGCTTTCGGTCGAGACGCTCGACTTCGTGGCCCAGTATCTCGGCATGCCGCCGATCGCGGTCTACGAGGTGGCCTCGTTCTACACGATGTACGACCTGAAGCCGGTCGGGCGCCACAAGCTCACGATCTGCACCAATCTCCCGTGCGCGCTCCAGGGGGCGGCCGCGGCTGCACAACACCTCAAGCGCCGGCTCGGCATCGATTTCGGCGAGACGACCGCCGACGGCTGTTTCACCCTGAAAGAGGGCGAGTGCATGGGCGCGTGCGGCGACGCTCCGGTGGTGCTTCACAACAACAAGAAGATGCTTTCGTGGATGACGCCCGAGAAGCTCGACGCGCTCATCGACGAGCTGAATACCCGATGAACGCGCCGCTTCCTCCGTTCTCTCCGGACGTTTACGGCCCCGACGCGCTGATCCTGAAGGGCCTCACCGGGCTCAACTGGCGGATCAAGGACTACGAGGCCCGCGGCGGCTACCAGGCGCTCAGGAAGATCCTCGAGCAGAGGATCCCGCCGGTCGACATCATCAACGAAGTGAAGAAGTCGGCGCTCCGCGGCCGCGGCGGCGCGGGCTTTCCGACCGGCCTCAAGTGGAGCTTCATGCCGCAGCGATACCAGGGGCAGAAGTACATCGTGTGCAACTCCGACGAAGGTGAGCCGGGCACCTTCAAGGACCGCGACATTCTGCGCTACAACCCGCACATCGTGATCGAGGGCATGCTGATCGCGGGCTACGCGACGGGCAGCACGGCGGGCTACAACTACATCCACGGCGAGATCTGGGACGTCTTCGAGCGCTGCGAGGAGGCGCTCGCCGAAGCGCGCGCCGCCGGCTACGTCGGGCGCAACATCCTGGGCAGCGACTTCAGCTTCGAGCTCTACAACCACCACGGCTTCGGCGCCTACATCTGCGGCGAGGAAACCGCGCTGCTCGAATCGCTCGAAGGCAAGAAAGGCTTGCCGCGCTTCAAACCGCCGTTTCCCGCGAGCTACGGCCTCTACGGCAAGCCCACCACGATCAACAATACCGAGACCTTCGCCGCGGTGCCGTGGATCATCCTGAACGGCGGGGAAGCGTACTTGAACCTCGGGCGCCCCAACAACGGCGGCACCAAGATCTTCTCGGTGTCGGGCGACGTGGAGCGTCCCGGCAACTACGAAGTGCGGCTCGGCGCGCCGTTCGCGCGGCTACTGGAAATGGCGGGCGGCATGCGCGGCGGAAGGAAGCTCAAGGCGTGCATTCCCGGCGGCTCGTCGATGCCCGTGCTGCCCGCGGACATCATGATGAAAACCGACATGGACTACGACTCCATCGCCAAGGCCGGCTCGATGCTCGGCTCGGGCGCGGTCATCGTGATGGACGAGACGCGCTGCATGGTGCGCTCGCTGCTGCGGCTTTCGTACTTCTATTACGAGGAGTCGTGTGGTCAGTGCACGCCGTGCCGCGAAGGCACCGGCTGGCTCTACCGCATGGTGGACCGCATCGAGCATGGCAGGGGGCGGATGGAAGACCTTGCGCTGCTCGACGACGTGTCGGACAACATCCAGGGCCGCACCATTTGCGCGCTGGGCGATGCGGCGGCGATGCCGGTCAAGGCCTTCATCAAGCACTTCCGCGACGAGTTCGTGTACCACATCGAGCACGGGAAATGCCTCGTGCCGGATTACGTTTGACGAGCGGGCGGCAACGGATGCTGAAGATCGAGATAGACGGCAGGGAATACGATACGCCCGAGGGCAGCACGATCATGGACGCGGCGAACCGCGCCGGCATCTTCGTGCCGCACTTCTGCTATCACCGCAAGCTCTCGATCGCCGCGAATTGCCGCATGTGCCTGGTGCAGGTGGAGAAGGCGCCGAAGCCGCTGCCGGCGTGCGCGACCCCGGTCACGAACGGCATGAAGGTGTGGACGCACTCCGAGCAGGCGGTGGACGCGCAGACCGGCGTGATGGAGTTCCTCCTCATCAACCATCCGCTCGACTGCCCGATCTGCGACCAGGGCGGCGAGTGCCAGCTCCAGGACCTCGCGGTCGGCTACGGCGCGAGCGGCTCGCGTTACGAAGAGGAAAAGCGCGTCGTCGTGAACAAGAATCTCGGGCCGCTCATCGCGACCGACATGACGCGCTGCATTCACTGCACGCGCTGCGTGCGCTTCGGCACCGAGATCGCCGGCATCATGGAGCTTGGCATGATCGGCCGCGGCGAGCACGCCGAGATCATCACGTTCGTCGGCAGGACGGTCGATTCCGAGCTGTCCGGCAACGTCATCGACCTCTGTCCCGTCGGTGCGCTCACCTCCAAGCCGTTCCGCTACACGGCCCGCCCATGGGAGCTCATCCGGCGGCCCTCGGTGAGCCCGCATTGCGGCCTGGGATCGAACCTCACCGTGCAGGTGAAGCAGAACCGCGTGATGCGCGTGCTGCCGCGCGAGAACGAGGCGATCAACGAGTGCTGGCTCTCGGACAAGGACCGTTTTTCCTACGAGGGATTGAACTCGGACGAGCGGCTGCCGCGTCCGCTCGTGAAGCGCGACGGCGTGTGGCGCGAAGCGGAATGGCCGGTCGCGCTGGAGCACATCGCGCGCGAACTCGGGCGCATCCGCGATACGCATGGCGCCGAAGCGATCGGCGCCCTTGCAACGCCGCACCAGACGCTCGAGGAGCTGTATCTCCTGCAGAAGCTCGCACGCGGGCTCGGGTCGGGCAACGTCGACTTCAGGCTGAGGCAATCCGATTTCGGAGCCGACGGGAAGCTCAAGGGTACACCCTGGCTCGGCATGAAGATCGCGGAAGTGGGCAGTCTCGATCGCGTGCTCGTCGTGGGCAGCACGCTGCGCAAGGATCATCCGCTGCTGGCGCATCGGCTGCGGCAGGCTGCGAAGCGCGGCACGCACTTGAACGTGGTGAACCCGTTCGACGACGAGCTTCTGATGCGCGTCGCGAACCGCGCCGTCGTCGCGCCGTCCGCCATGCCTGCCATGCTGGCGCAGATTCTGGCCGCCGTGCTGCAGGCGAAGAACCTCCCGCCGCCCGCCGGGCTTGCGAGCGCGCTTTCCGGTGTGACTCCGACCGAAGCGGCACAGCATATCGCCACGAGCCTCGCGTCGGGTGAGAAGGTGGCGGTGTTTCTCGGCAATCTGGCCCAGCACCATCCCCGGGCGACGCAGCTTCACGCGCTCGCCCAGGCGATCGCCGACGCCGCGGGCGGGCGATTCGGTTTTCTCGGCGAGGCGGCGAACAGCGTGGGCGGCTACCTCGCCGGTGCCGTGCCGTTCGCCGCCGAGCCGCACGGCCTCGACGCCGCGCGGATGCTGCGCGAGCCGCGCAAGGCCTATCTCCTCCTGGGCGTGGAGCCGGAATTCGATGCGCACGACCCACAGCAGGCGCTCGCCGCGATGCGCGCCGCCGAATTCGTGGTGGCGCTCACCCCGTACCAGCACAAGGCGGTGGACTACGCGCACGTGCTGCTGCCGATCGCGCCGTTCACCGAGACGGCCGGCGCGTTCGTGAATACGGAAGGCACGGTACAGAACTTCAATGGCGTGGTGGGACCGCTGGGCGAAACGCGCCCGGCGTGGAAGGTCCTGCGCGTGCTGGGTAATCTGCTGGGGCTCGAAGGCTTCGACTACGAGAGCACCGAAGCGGTGCGCCGCGCAGCGCTCGGCGGTGGAAATATCGCGGCGCGGCTCGACAACCGGCTCGCGGGCGTCGCGATCGATGTGCTTGCGCCGGCGTCGCCGGCGGGAATCCAGCGTATCGCCGAGGTGCCGATCTATCATGCCGATGCGATCGTCAGGCGCGCCGCGTCGTTGCAGAAAACCCGCGACGCCGCGCCGCCGGTTGCGACGATGAACCGCGCGCTGTGGGCGCGTCTCGGATTGCGCGACGGCGACGCGGTGCGGGTGCGGCAGGGCGGCGGGGAAGCGGTGCTGGCGGCGGGGGTGGACGATCGCCTGCCGGACGATTGCATCCGGGTCGCGGCGGCGCGCGAGGAAACCTGCGCGCTGGGGGCGATGTTCGGGACGGTCGAACTCGAGCGGGTCGCCACGCGGGAAAAGGTCGCGGTCTAGCGCATGGGCATCCTCGACACACTCGAAGGCTGGTTCGGACCGACGTGGCCCGCGGTCTGGGCGCTCGCGAAGATCGTGGCGATCATCGTGCCCCTCATGCTGTGCGTCGCCTATCTCACGCTCGCCGAGCGCAAGGTGATCGGCTGGATGCAGGTGCGGCTGGGACCCAACCGCGTCACGTTCTTCGGCATCCGCTGGCTCGGCGGCTGGGCGCAACCGATCGCTGACGGCCTGAAACTGCTGGTCAAGGAAATCATCGTCCCGAGCGGCGCCAACAAGTTCCTCTTCGTGCTCGCGCCGATCATGGCGATCATGCCGGCGCTTGCCGCCTGGGCGGTCGTGCCCTTCGGCCCCGAGCGCATGCTCGCGAACATCGACGCCGGGCTGCTCTACATCATGGCGATCACCTCGATGGGGGTGTACGGCATCATCATCGCAGGCTGGGCCTCGAACTCGAAGTACGCCTTTCTCGGCAGCCTGCGCTCGGCGGCGCAGATGGTGTCCTACGAGCTCGCCATGGGCTTCGCGCTGGTGTGCGTGCTGATGGCGGCGCAGAGCCTCAACCTCGGCGAGATCGTGCGCATGCAGGAGGGGCGCTACGGGCTGCTCAACTGGTTCTGGATTCCGCTCTTTCCGATCTTCCTCGTCTATCTCATTTCGGGCGTCGCTGAGACCAACCGCGCCCCGTTCGACGTCGCGGAAGGCGAGTCCGAGATCGTCGCGGGCTTCCACGTCGAGTACTCGGGCATGGCATTCGCGGTGTTCTTTCTCGCCGAATACGCCAACATGATCCTCGTCTCCACGCTCGCGAGCGTGATGTTCCTGGGCGGCTGGCTATCCCCGGTGCCGTTCCTGCCCGACGGCTTCATCTGGCTCGCGCTCAAGGTTTCGTTCCTGCTCTTCTGCTTCCTGTGGTTCCGCGCCACCTTCCCGCGCTACCGCTACGACCAGATCATGCGGCTCGGCTGGAAGGTGTTCCTGCCGCTCACGATCGCGTGGATCATCGTGCTCGGCGCGTGGATGCAGACGCCGCTCTGGGTCTGGTGGAGGCCGCTATGATTTCCCGCCTCGCCGCGTTCTTCCGCACCTTCCTGCTGGTCGAGCTCGTGAAGGGACTCATGCTGACCGGCCGCTATCTCTTCGCGCGCAAGATCACGGTGCTCTATCCCGAGGAAAAAACCCCGCAGAGCCCGCGCTTCCGCGGCCTTCATGCGCTCCGGCGCTATCCGAACGGGGAGGAGCGCTGCATCGCGTGCAAACTGTGCGAGGCGGTGTGCCCGGCGCTCGCCATCACGATCGACTCCGAGATGCGCGCCGACGGCACGCGCCGCACCACGCGCTACGACATCGACCTCACGAAGTGCATCTTCTGCGGGTTCTGCGAGGAGTCCTGCCCGGTCGATTCGATCGTCGAGACCCGCATTCTCGAGTACCACGGCGAGAAGCGCGGGGATTTGATTTACACCAAGCCCATGCTGCTCGCGATCGGCGACGCCTACGAGGCTGAGATCGCCAGGGACCGGGCCGAAGACGCCCGCTACCGCTGACATGACCTTCCAGGCGTTCGTCTTCTATTTCTTCGCCGCGATCCTCGTCTTCGCGGCGCTGCGCGTCATCACCGCCCGCAACCCGGTGCACGCGGCGCTCTTCCTCGTGCTCGCGTTTTTCACGTCCGCCGGCATCTGGCTGCTGCTGCAGGCGGAGTTCCTCGCGATCGCGCTGGTGCTGGTGTACGTGGGCGCCGTGATGGTGCTCTTTCTCTTCGTCGTCATGATGCTCGACATCAACGTCGGGCGAATGCGCGAGAAGTTCTGGCGCTATCTGCCGCTCGGCGCGCTGGTCGCGCTGCTGCTGGTCGCCGAGATGGCGCTCGTGCTGGTGGGCAACTACTTCGGGGCCGAGGGCGCGCCCAACCCGCCGCCGCTGCCGGAAGGCTACAGCAACACCAAGGAGCTTGGCCGACTCATCTACACCGAGTACGTCTATCCGTTCGAGATCGCGGCGATCATCCTGCTGGTCGCGATCGTCGCGGCGATCGCGCTCACCTACCGCCGCCGCAAGCAAACCAAGTACCAGGATCCGGCGCGCCAGATCGCGGTGCGGCGCGAGGAGCGGGTGCGCATCGTGCCGATGCCGGCCGAGCGCTCGGGCGCGGAGAAGCCGCGGTGATCACGCTCTCCCATTATCTCGTGCTGGGGGCGATCCTTTTCGCCATCAGCGTGGTCGGCATTTTCCTCAATCGCCGCAACGTGATCGTGCTGCTGATGGCAATCGAGCTGATGCTGCTCGCCGTCAACATGAATTTCGTCGCGTTCTCGCACTTTCTCGACGACCCGGCGGGGCAGGTGTTCGTGTTCTTCATCCTGACGGTCGCGGCCGCCGAGTCGGCGATTGGCCTCGCGATCCTGGTGGTGCTGTTCCGCAACCTGAGCACGATCGACGTCGAGGACCTCGACCGGCTGAAGGGATGACGGAAAATCAGGGGAGAACAGGACGGCGGACGCGAGACCGCCCGGCCCGGACAACATGACGCGCATGCAACTCATCTATCTCATCGTGCCGGTGGCGCCGCTGATCGGCGCGATAGTCGCGGGCCTCTTCGGCCGCGCGATCGGCCGCGCCGGCGCGCACTGGGTCACGATCCTCGGCATGGTCGTGTGCACGGTCGCCTCGGGCGGCGTCTTCCTGGATGTTCTTGCCGGCAATACCTACAACGGCCCGGTCTACACCTGGCTCGTCTCCGGCAACACCACCTTCGAGATCGGCTTCCTGATCGATCGGTTGTCGGCGACGATGATGCTGGTCGTCTCGTTCGTCTCGCTCATGGTGCACATCTACACCATCGGCTACATGGCGGACGACCCCGGCTACCAGCGTTTCTTCTCCTACATCTCGCTCTTCACCTTCTCGATGCTCATGCTCGTCATGAGCAACAACTTCCTGCAGCTCTTCTTCGGCTGGGAGGCAGTGGGGCTCGTCTCGTATCTGCTGATCGGCTTCTGGTACACGCGCCCGAGCGCGATCTACGCCAATCTGAAGGCGTTCCTGGTGAACCGGGTCGGGGACTTCGGCTTTCTCCTCGGCATCGCGCTCGTCCTGATGTACTTCGGCACCCTCGACTACGCAGCGGTATTCTCGGCGGCGCCCCGGCTTGCGGACAACACCGTGGAGATCATTCCGGGGGCGACGTGGTCGCTCATGACGCTCATCTGCATCCTGCTCTTCATCGGCGCCATGGGGAAATCGGCGCAATTTCCGCTGCACGTATGGCTGCCGGACTCGATGGAGGGCCCGACCCCGATCTCCGCGCTGATCCACGCCGCGACCATGGTGACGGCGGGCATCTTCATGGTCGCGCGCATGTCGCCGCTCTACGAGCTGTCGGAGACGGCGCTGTCGGTGGTGATGGTGATCGGCGCGATCACGGCGCTCTTCATGGCGCTCATCGCCATCGTCCAGAACGACATCAAGCGTGTGGTCGCGTATTCGACGCTCTCGCAACTGGGTTACATGACGGTCGCGCTCGGTGCCTCCGCCTATGCCGCCGGCATTTTCCATCTTGTGACGCACGCGTTCTTCAAGGCGCTGCTCTTCCTCGGGGCGGGCTCCGTGATCATCGCGCTCCATCACGAGCAGGACATGCGCCGGATGGGCGGCTTGCGCAAGTACATGCCGGTCACCTACTGGACGGTGCTGATCGGCGCCATCTCGAGCGCCGGCATTCCGGGCTTCGCCGGATTCTTCTCCAAGGACGCGATCATCGAGGCGGTGCATCTTTCCACGGTGCCCGGCGCGGCGTTCGCCTACTTCTGCGTGCTCACCTGCGTGTTCGTGACCGCGCTCTACACCTTCCGGCTGGTGTTCATGACGTTCCACGGGCCGGAACGCTTCCACGAGGCGCATCACGGCGATCACGGGGAACACGGCGGACACGGTCACGCCCCGCACGAGTCGCCCGCGGTCGTCACCATCCCGCTGGTGCTGCTCGCGATTCCCTCGATCGCGGCCGGCTGGCTGGTCGGCCCGGTGCTCTTCGGCGGCTATTTCGGGGAGTCGATCGTGGTCGACCGGGCGCACGACGTGCTGGGAGAGCTCGGGCGCGAGTTCCACGGCGTCACCGGCATGATGGCGCACGCGCCGTTCACGGCTCCGTTCTGGCTCGCGCTCGGCGGGATCGCGACCGCGACCTATCTCTACCTGCTGCGCCCGGATCTCACCGACGTGATCAGGAAGAAGGCGGGCGTGCTCTACACCATCCTCGATCGCAAGTACGGCTTCGACGAGGCTTACCAGAAAATCTTCGGCGACGGCGCCGTGCGGGCGGGCACCGGCCTGTGGAAGGGCGGTGACGTCGGCGTGATCGACGGCATTTTCGTGAACGGCTCGGCCGCTCTCGTCGCGTGGTTCGCGACCGTGATCCGCCGGATCCAGACCGGCTACATCTACAACTACGCGTTCGCCATGATCTTCGGCATCCTGGTGCTGCTGACGATGCTCTTCGTGCTCTAAAGAAAGAACAAGAACCCCGACATGCTCTCCGGCCTGCCGCTTCTGAGTCTCGCGATCTGGGTGCCCATCGTGGCGGGCATCGTCGTGCTCGCGACCGGATCCGACCGCAACGCCGGGCTTGCGCGCGCGATCGCGCTCGCCGGCGCGATCCTCGGGTTTCTCGTCACGCTGCCGCTTTATACCGGGTTCGACGCGACGGCGAGCGGCTTCCAGTTCGCGGAATTCATGCCGTGGATCGAGAGCTTCAACGTCAACTATCACCTCGGCATCGACGGCATCGCGCTGCTCCTGATCCTTCTGAACAGCTTTACCACGGTGCTCGTCGTGATCGCCGGCTGGCGCGTGATCGGGGAGCGCGTCGCCCAGTACATGGCAGCCTTCCTGTTCCTTTCGGGCTTCATGAACGGCGTCTTCAGCGCGCTCGATGCGCTGCTCTTCTACGTCTTCTTCGAGGCGACGCTGATCCCGATGTTCATCATCATCGGGGTGTGGGGCGGTCCCAACCGGGTCTACGCGGCGGTCAAGTTCTTCCTCTACACGCTGCTCGGCTCGTTCCTGATGCTGGTCGCGCTGATCTACCTCTACAACGCCGCGCAGGGCAGCTTCTCGCTCTTCGACTACTACGAGCTGCCGCTCACGCTCGTCGAGCAGGTGCTGATCTTCATCGCCTTCTTCATGGCCTTCGCGGTCAAGGTGCCGATGTGGCCGGTGCATACCTGGCTCCCGGACGCGCACGTCGAAGCCCCGACCGGAGGATCGGTCGTGCTCGCCGCGATCATGCTGAAGCTCGGCGGCTACGGTTTCATCCGTCTGAGCCTGCCGATCCTGCCCGACGCGAGCCAGTACCTCGCCGGGTTCGTCATCGCACTCTCGCTGATCGCCGTGGTCTACATCGGGCTCGTCGCGCTCGTCCAGTCGGATCTCAAGAAGCTGATCGCCTACTCCTCGATCTCGCACATGGGATTCGTCACGCTGGGGCTCTTCATCTTCAATCCCCACGGCATGGAAGGCGCGGTGGTGCAGATGATCTCCCACGGCTTCGTCTCGGGCGCGCTGTTCCTGTGCGTGGGCGTGCTCTACGACCGGCTGCATTCGCGCCAGATCGCCGACTACGGCGGGGTGGTCAACACGATGCCGGTGTTCGCCGCGCTCTTCATGCTGTTCGCGATGGCGAACTCGGGGCTGCCCGGCACGAGCGGGTTCGTCGGCGAATTCCTGGTGATCATGGGTGCGGTCCAGGCGAACTTCTGGTACGCCTTCGCGGCGGCGACGACGCTCGTTTTCGGCGCTGCCTATACGCTGTGGATGTACAAGCGGGTGATCTTCGGCGCGATCGCCAATCCCCGCGTGGCGGCGCTTCAGGACATTTCCGCGCGCGAATTCCTGGTGCTGGGGCTGCTCGCGGTCGCGGTGCTCGCGATGGGTATCTATCCCGAGCCTTTCGCCCGCGTGCTGCACACCTCGGTGAACGATCTCATCTTCCACGCCACCCAGACCAAGCTGCCCACGCCGTAGCGAGCCCGACATGCAATACATCCTTCCCCTGTGGCCCGCGTATCCCGAGATCTTCCTGCTCGTGATGGTATGCGCGATCCTGCTGGTCGATCTCTTCCTCGGCGACGCGCGGCGCGTCATTACCTATGCGCTCACGCAGCTCGCTCTCGCGGGCGTGATCGCGATCATCTGGACGACGTTGCGCATCGAGCCCACCTACACCTTCAGCGGCATGTTCGTCGACGACGTGATGTCGGACGTGCTCAAGATCCTGGTGTGCCTGGGCGTCATGGTGATCCTCGTTTATTCGCGCGCGTACGTCACCGCGCGCGGCATGTTCCGGGGGGAATTCTTCGTGCTGGCGCTCTTCTCGACGCTCGGCATGATGGTGATGATCTCGGCGAACCATCTCCTCACCCTGTACCTCGGGCTCGAGCTGATGACGCTCGCGCTCTACGCGATGGTCGCGCTGCAGCGCGATTCGGCGACGGCGACCGAAGCCGCGATGAAGTACTTCGTGCTCGGGGCGCTCGCCTCCGGGATGCTGCTCTACGGCATGTCGATGCTCTACGGCGCGACCGGGACGCTCGAGGTGACGCGGCTCGCGGAAGTGATCTTCGATGGCAGCGGCCGGGAGGCGGTCCTCGTCTTCGCGCTCGTCTTCGTCGTGGCGGGCATCGGGTTCAAGCTGGGCGCGGTGCCGTTCCACATGTGGGTGCCCGACGTCTACCACGGCGCGCCGACCGCGGTGACGGTATTCATCGGCTCGGCGCCGAAGCTCGCCGCATTCGCGTTCATCATGCGGCTGCTGGTGCAGGGTCTCGGCGCGGAGACGCTGCTCGTCGAGTGGCAGCAGATGCTGATCGTGATGGCGGTGCTCTCCCTCGCCATCGGCAACATCACCGCGATCGCGCAGACCAATCTGAAGCGCATGCTCGCCTATTCGACGATCTCGCACATGGGGTTCCTGCTCCTCGGGATCCTGTCGGGGGACCTCAACGGCTACGGCTCGGCGATGTTCTACGCGGTGGTCTACATGGTGATGAACCTCGGGGCCTTCGGCATGATCATGCTGCTCTCGCGGGCGGGCTTCGAAGCCGAGAACCTCGACGACTTCCGCGGGCTCAATCAGAGAAGCCCGTGGTACGCGTTCGTGATGCTGCTCCTCATGTTCTCGATGGCCGGCGTGCCGCCGACCGTCGGCTTTTACGCCAAGCTCTCCGTGCTGCAGGCGACCGTCAATGCGGGTTATGTCTGGCTGGCCGTGGTCGCGGTCATGTTCGCGCTGGTCGGCGCGTTCTACTATCTGCGGGTGGTGAAGCTGATGTACTTCGACAGCCCGATCGATACCGCGCCGATCGCGCCGCGCCGGGACGTCGAGCTCGTGATGAGCCTGAACGGCCTGTCGATGCTGATCCTCGGCATCGTTCCGGGGCCGCTCATGGCGCTTTGCCTCTACTCGATCCAGGTATCGCTGTAAGCGCCGGCCGGGCCGCGGAGCCCAAGCGTATATGGGCCCCGCATCGGTGCCGCCGCAGCGGCGCGCCCTTATCTATCAGGAATGCAGGAAACGGCCATGACCAAGACCGGCGACTTCACCGAGACCACGCTCGCGACGGAGAGCGTCTATCGCGGCGGCTTCTTCGAGGTGCTGAAGGACGAAGTGCGGCGTCCCGACGGCAAGCCGGCGGTACGCGAGTACATCCGCCACCCCGGTGCCGTGATGATGGTACCGCTCCTCGACGCGCGCACCGTGATCCTGATCCGCCAGTTCCGCTATCCGCTGCGCCGCCACTTCATCGAGCTTCCCGCGGGCAAGATGGAAGCGGGCGAAGCGCCGCTCGCGACCGCACAGCGCGAGCTCGTGGAGGAGTGCGGTTACGAGGCCGCGAGCTGGGCCCACCTCACGACGCTTCACCCCTGCATCGGCTATTCCGACGAACGCATCGAGCTCTATCTCGCGCGCGATCTGAGGCACGTCGGAGCGGGGCCTGAGGACGGCGAGTTCCTGGAGGTGATGCCCACGCCGCTCGATCAGGCGCTCGCGTGGGTGCGTGAAGGCCGCATCACCGAGGTGAAGGCGGTCATCGGGCTGCTCTGGCTCGATCGCCTGCTCGGGCGAGGGTAGTGCGCCGGGGGGGGG
>Ga0209172_10000406_pt1 | contig 120417 bp, 110 predicted proteins | sample LarsenN4metaG_FD_184113 | JGI IMG/M metagenome (GOLD analysis project Ga0209172, IMG submission 184113) | Hot spring sediment bacterial and archeal communities from British Columbia, Canada, to study Microbial Dark Matter (Phase II) - Larsen... ... | reverse complement strand
CGTGCCCGAGGTGCTGGCTGCGCCTGCGAATAACGGGGACCTTGGGATTGCCCTCAACCCGAGGACGGGAGGAGGCAGATACCTTGTCACATATGGTGTCTACATCTGTACGAACATCAGCTGTGTCTATCGTGAAGACGTACGAGGGCTTCTCATCGATTCTGTCACGTTCGCGCGGGTTCCATGGCCCAACAGCGCCTCGTATGTGACCATCGCCGGGTGGTACGGGATCCAATGGGCCGCCCGACCCATCTTCGATAGCGTTCAGGACCAGTATGTGGTCTTCTACAACGACAACCGACTGGTAGAGACGGATTTCACGACCTACGCCCAGCGGGTCACACCGCAAGGCTACCTGACTGGCGGCACCCTTGGCCAGCAAGTTGTGGCTGACACCGGCAGCCAGCGCTGGCCTGAAGTCGCATACCTACAGTTTGCCGCGCCGATGCCCCGTTACTTCCTGGTTTGGGAGGACGAGCCGAGCCCAGCGGTTCCGGTCGCGCGGGGCGCCTTCCTCTCAAGTGGGATCCTCCGTGACTGGGGAACAATCGACCTATCTTCGGAGGCCGGCACCTATCAATCGCGTCCGCAGCTATCTGCCACGAATGGACCAGTCCCGAGCCTCACAATCGTCTGGCAGCACGCCCGCCCCTACCAAAGCCCGGACATTCACGGCTTGCAGCTCTCGGCGTCCGATTTCAATCCCGTGGCGGCCCTTTCCCCTGTTGACTGGACGATGGTTCTCTCGCTGCGCCCCGAATTCTGGTGGGGTTCGGTGGAGGGAGCGGACAGGTACAACATCCGCTTGCACCATTCCACGAATGCGTTAGGTGTGGGAGAGGAACTGCAGCCTGTCCTCGGATTGTCCGCTGAGTCCACAGTCGATCCGACCGATCCCACCACGAACCTCTACAGGCTTGACCGTGATTTGCACAGCGGGCCGACCCCTGCAGAGGGCGGCTACTACTGGTGGATTGAGGCTGTCGCTGCAACCGGCGAGACACTCGCTGTGAGCCGACCCGAAGCTTTCCAGATCCCGCCACTAGGTCGGTGGGAGGACATGGTCCAGGCGTACCCCGGCCTTCCTGCGGACAACCCGCATTGGAACCAATACGACGATCTCATCTACTACTGGAGCGAGGTCAGGGACATCCCGCCCGATCTGGTCAAGGCAATCATCGTAGGGGAAACCGGAAGCAAGCTTGCCATAAGGAGACGGTCCCCTCCCACCGGCTACCCGGGTAGCGCGATCGGGTTTGAGTACGGGTTCTCGCCTCTTCGAGCATATCTGTATGAGCCATCGCTCGACTGGATTGCCTTCGACTCTCCTCGTGGTGTGTGCCGGCCGGATTGGTCAGAGGCCGACTGCGCTCGATGGCGTCAAGCTGCGGACCTTACCAGCGTTCGCTTCTACGCCCAGCCCGGCAATCCCCCATTCGCGTGTGGCGAAGGGATGACGATTGAAGAATGTGCCTCTTTGGCGAGGGACCAGGGATTGCCTTATCCATATGATGACGCGAGAGGGGGTTTCGACTACTACGATCCCTTCACCATCACGAAGTTCCTACGCCCATTCGGGTTTGGATACAGCAATCCAAACCACCTGGAGTGGATGGAGGACCTGGGATACGACATCGACAGGAACTATCAAGATGGAGGGGCAGCGTACGCCCAGTACCGCACTGTGGCCTCCTATGGTCTTGGCCAGGTCGTCTTCCTTGGCGGGAAATCGCGATGGTTGGGGAACTCCCTCAATGACCTGGTTCCCCCGGAGATGCTGTACGACGCGAACCTCAACCTGCGTGTGGCGACGAGGCTCCTGGGGCACAGCAGGTGTTGGCAGATCGACGAATTCGGGCTCCCATATGTGGGAGCCGAAGACGGCGAATGGGACTCGTGGTACTGGCCGATTTTCGACTACGCCGGCAACGCCCGCAGAGTCGACAGTGCGGAGGCGTACTACGTGCTGTCGCATCCGGTCTCCCTTGCCGGAGAGAATGTGGGGACCATATGGGAAGACTTCACTGATGAACTGCCTGATGCCTTTGTCGAGGCAGTGAACCAGACAGTGTGCCCCGATGCTTCCCACGCGTCTGGAGGCGGTCAGGGCATCACGCTGATCTCCAGGACGTTACAGACTGATCCAGAGGAGGAAGTCGCCCGCGGGGTTGTGGATCTGAAGGGCACCGGCAACGAAGTGCTGGTCGTTGCATCGGCGACCGTCCCGAGCGAGACTTCTCCGTTCCGGAAAGGGATAATCCGTCTGTACGGTGACGATACAGAGGGAGTCGTCGCGTGGGAGCTGGAGACCCATCGGCCAGTCGAGCCCATCGTGATGCTTACACTTCATCCAGGCTCAGGCAATCGGCCGGCGATGCTGCAAGTGGATTGGCTTGTCGGCGCCCATGGAATTGAGACGTACTTCATATACTGGAACGAGATGGAGTACGGTGTCGTCCCCATCGTCACGAATGACGACCCCGACCACGACGGGGGTGTAGCAAGCAGTGGTGGCGGAGTCCAGATGGAACCCGACGGATCGATTGTCGTATTCCAGCGGGGAGAGGATTCCCTGGACGAATTCCTCGGGGATGTGTACAAATTCGATGTTGGGGACGGCTACTCCTTCGCGCGCACGTTCGAGGTGGACCTGAGAGTCCAGGATAGCACCCCGCCATTGTCAGGTCTTGAGACGGACCCACCGGAGAACGAATTAGGATGGAATCGCTCGCCTGTGGTAGTCCGGGTGATATCCCAGGATGAGACGGATGTAAGGCGGACTTCCGTGGGCTGGTCGAATGCCGATGGGAGTGGGAGCGGTCAGCTCGTGGTGCCTGAGACGGAGGCGGAGTTCCTTCTGACGGAAGGCACCTGGACGATCGGTTTCAATGCCACCGATGTCTATGGCAACACGGCGACAGAGCAGGCGGTTGCGATCGAGGCCGACGGGACTGGCCCTGCGACTGAGGTACAACTTGACGGCTCAATCGGACCTGGAGGGGAATACACAACTCCCGTCCTCGTGACGCTAGCGGCCTCTGACCCCACCCTCGCTGATGGATCCGACGCTTCGGGAGTGGAGAGCGTCGAATTCCTGGTGGGGGAGGGGGGTACCTGGGAGGCATACGAGGGGCCCTTCGAGATCGCCGGCGACGGGCACTTCACAATTCAGTACCGGGCCATCGATAGGGCAGGGAATGTTGGGCCCCAAGGCACAGTGGAGTTTGACATCGCCTCTGGCACGGCCCTCAACCGGGTCGCAGACTTTGTCCTGCTGGGGATGGAAGGAGTCTGGGTGGAGCAGAATGCCGTCGTCGCCACTGGAGATATCGCTGCGAACGTCGCGAGCCCTGGGCCCTATCTCGCTGAGGGCTCGGAGGTCATCATCGGTATCGGAGCCGCAGTCGTCGATCCGGAGTCGCGGGTGATGGGCGACAGCGTCTACCTCAAGAATGGCTCCCAAGTTCACGACGTCTACTACAACGAACTTCAGGGGCTCGGAGTGGTGCTGGGCAATGCGGAAACGCCGCTCGCGCTTCCGATCGTAGGCGCGCTCCCAGATGTACCCACCTTCTCGCCTGGCACACAAGACTTCGATGTGCCCCAGAATGGCTCGCTGACGATCGACGCTGGGGCGTACGGCCTTCTCAAAGCTCGCCTGGGGAGCACGATCACGTTCACCGGAGGCGTGTACGACTTCTCCGAATGGGACGTTGGAGATGATGTCGAGGTCTACTTCCAGGCCCCTGCCGAGATCCGTGTCGCTGGAAGGCTTTCCGTCGACCAGGGGTCATACCTCGGTCCCGAGCCAGGCGTGTCGGGCCTGGACGCACGGGACATCGTGATATACGTGAACGGGAGAAACGGCAACACCGGCGGCGTAGGCGCAACACCCAAGGCGGCGAAATTCGGGATCAGTACAGAAATCCATGCGAATGTGTATGCGCCGAATGGCACGCTGTGGCTGAGGCAGAACGGCCGGTTCACGGGCGCGTTTCTCGCGCGATGGGTGGACTTGGGTATCGGGGCGGAGGCTACTCTTGTGAGCCAGTGGACAGAGGGTGGTGGAAACTAAGGCGACACGCGGTTGCAGGAGGCCCGGCATGGATTCGATTCCCTCAGCGTGCAGCCACGGAGGGCTTCGTCCGCCCCTCGCAATGAGGGTTCTTGCAGTTGCCTTGGGTATGGCCATCGGAGTTGAAGGTCTGGTGGCCTGCCAGAGTGGACCTGGCACCACCGTGACCGGCCCCCCTTCCACTATGCCCACGGCGACAACCACGCTCACAGAGTCGATTCCTTCACAGCGGGCAAGTCCGACTTCCACCCCCTCCTCGACGGATATCCCACCTGCCACTCTCGTGTTGAATCTGGACCGCTGGAGCAGCATTCCTGGCGCGGTCAACCTTGCCTGGTCGCCCGACGGTCATACAATTGCAGTGACGGGCGCGGATGGATTGTCGCTGCTCGACGGGGCCACACTCGGGGAGGTCGCGTCGCAGACCACCCAGCACGGCCAGAACGCCCTCGTGTTCGCCGAAAATGGAAGCCGCCTAGCGACTGCCGATGGCTGGGAGGCCGGGCAGACGATCACGGTCTGGGACCCGAGAAGCCTCAACCTTGTCGGCGACTACGGCTTCCTGGGAACTGACCCCGAGCATGTAATGCCTGTGATGCAGCTCGGTCTTTCCGAAGAGGGTCGGATCGTGTCGGCCGTAAGTGAGACCTCAGGTCTAGGAATCTGGACGACGACGGGCGGACCGTTGAGGCGCATGCTCACGGTCGAGGGAGCAGAGCCAATAACGGCCGCCCTTGGTCAAGGAGGGGAGCTTCTTGCAGTCTCAGTCGGGCCGGCGGAAGCTGTTCAAGTGTGGGACACCGCCGACGGCGTGATGCTTCAGGAGGCGCCTCTCTCTGGAGCGTTGCGGCTAGAGTTCAGGCATGATAGCGCCTCGCTTGTTGCCCTCCTTGACTTCACGGCCGTGCTCTGGGATCTGGAGAATGCGCGCGCGGCGCTGCGAATCCCGATAGCTGGTGGGACACTGTCGGAGACGCGGATCCCCTATGACGTAGCGATCAGCTGGGATGATCGCATCTTGGCCTCTGGTACGGAGATACCCTCGCCAGGGATAGGCCTATGGGACCTCGACACGGGTGAGCTGCTGGCGCTCTTGGTCCATAAGGACCTGGAGCGCGTGATCGGCCTATCGTTCAGCCCCGTGGCGGATGAGTTGGCCGTCCTCTTGAACGACGGGCGGCTGGAGGTCTGGAGCGTTCAAGGGTAGCCAAGGCGGCTATCACCCGATCCGACGCTAGCGGGATCCGCGCGGCCCGCGGGAAGGGCCAGCCCAACCTCACGGGGGATGTCCCTTGGCAGATAGCCGACTGACCTCCGTGGTCGGTGAGAACCGCCAGCGGATTATGCGGGTTGTGCGGCTCGCGCACGAGTTTGACCAGCTCAAGCAGTCTGAGACTCAGGGCCGGCTTGCCGCTATCGTGGAAGGTGATTCCGGCCAAAGGGACCTCGATGGAGCGCCAACCCTTGGGTAGGACGGCAGGGGAGGGGGACGGCGCGGCATGGCCGCCAGGGCCTCTCCGCAGTCCCGCTCGAGCCTGCGCTCGGCCCGGCCTATTGTCATTCGGTCGAGGAGGCCGGGTCCGTCGGCCACTCCTTTCCGCGCCCGTCGATTCTGATCCTGATCCCCTCTCCCTGCCGAGCACTGCGAAAAAGCCGGTCGGCCCATTCGAGCACGACACTCCGGTGAAGACCCGGTTTCGGCGTTGCCCTATCGGCAGCGATCGACAATGTGACGCGGTTCTTCGGCCGCGACCTGAGGAAACTGCCCGGGATTGTCGCGATGGTTCACAGCAAAGCTGGTCGACCCTCTCGGCAAGGAGCCCATTGTGTTCACTGAGTCGCACATTCTGGGTCCAAAGGCCACCCGCAAGAACGACGAGGATCTCCTGGGCGTGCGGAGAGCAATCGCGTTTCTGCGTTGAGACTGGGGCGGATCTGGTCGGGCTGACGACCGTCGCCGGGGCTCGCTCTGAGCAGGGTGCGACACGGGGACCGCTCGCTGCTCTCACGTCGCCCCTGCTGCAGCATTCGGTCTAGCATAGAACCTGGTACAGAAGACCCGCTCCGGGCGTGGATGTCGAACTGGCCATCCAAAATCGCGCCACACGACCAGGTACTCCTGATTGGCCGTGTTGAAGACTACAGCGGCCTGCTCCTCGTTCGTGGCGGGGTCTGCAGAGATGGCGACGGGCGTCCCAGAGATACCCACATCAAGCGGCCCGACCTCGCCACCGGAGGCCGCGGAGCCTTTGTCGAACTGGTGTACAGATGGCGGGGGCGGCGTGGCCGTCGCATTGAGGATTGGCGTTCTGGAGACGGTCGAGGGAGAGGATGGGGAGTATGCGACCGAAGGTAGTCAGCGAACGTCTAGCCAGAACTCAACGCTGATCATCTTTGTGTCCACGTGCCGCAGTTGGATCTCGCCGGTTGCGATGTCCATCACCGCCAATTCGGGCCCAATGTTCAACGCTAGCCTTCCGCCATCGTTCGACCACGCGAGCCCATCGAGGCTCTTGATATGCTCAGTGTCTGGCACCGGTGCCGACCACTCCATGGTATCGGTGTCGAATATCATCAGCCCCCGTCCACCAGAGATCTCTGATAGGGGAAGGCCTGCAAGGTAGCGTCCAGCGGGGTGCCACGCGTACTGTAGCCAGATATGCAGCGGACCCTCGCGGCCATCAAAACAAGACATCGGAAGCGAGGCGCAGTCCTGATGGACGAGGTAGACACCCTGGCGCAGGTCGCCTGGCGCGCCGAGACTAAGCGCGAAGGCGAGCCATTCTCCTCGCGGATCCATGGCGGGACTCTGACATGAAGCCGTCGAGAAGTCTCCCGGAAGGGACGGGCAGTCCACGAGTACCGTCTCTGTCCATGTCTGAGTGTCGACTTGGGACAGAAGGCTAGCAAACACACCCGGGAACAAGGGTGCCATGTCTACTTCCCGGCTTACGATCAGTGACACGCCGTCTGGAGACCAGGCAACTTCCTCGCCCCAGTCATCAACTGGTGATGCGGTGATCGCGCCAGTGTTCAGGTTCAGAACGGCAAGCCTCGACGGCCCAACTCCTGTTGGACCCCAATGGGAACTGCGCTGCGTGAACGCGACAAGATTTCTATCGGGGGAAAGTCGGGCGCCAAGGCTCGCGTCTCCTATCCACGAAGTGCTGTCAGACCCATCGACGGGCAACGCGTAGAGCGATGTGGTGGGATTGCCGAACTGATCGCGCGCATCTTCGGCCCGAGAGTACACGACATACTCCCCCGGAGGAAGCGTTAGTGCCCCGGGCTCTCGGTCCATTGCCGTAGGCTCGGATGAAAGAGTCGCCCGCGGCTCGGTAGTGGCGGGCTGATCGGGCGTTACCTCTGTGCCTTCGTAAGTCTCGGTTGGCACTGCGCCCTTCGGGATGCAGCTCCCGACACCGACGCCAACCGTCACGACGAGAAGTAGCGCTGCGGCTGCGAGCGGGCGTCTGTGTGGTCGAGCATTTGCCTGAGGGGACTCATGGCTCATTCGAGACTCTCCAGACTCGTGGACGGGGAGGAGGGGGCTGTGATCCTTCTCCTGACATCCACTCTCGCGAAGTAATTGCCGTTTCGATTGCTTGCAGTTGACCACGCGGCCCTAAACCCCCCGCCAGGTGTCCTCCACCGGTAGTACTCGGTGGCATTGTTAAAGGGGTTGAAGATCCTCACCCAGTTGAACGGAGAGTATTGGTCAGTCTTCCACTGACGCACTGTACCAGTGATGACAACCCAATGATCGATGCTCCCCTCTGGTCTAACCCAGCCACCACCCGTCAACGCGACAAGTGAAATGCGAAAGGCGGTCGACGAAACAAAGCCTCGCAGGTCATCGTATGTGGCCCTCGAGGCATCTCCAGCTTCGGCTCGCCACTGTGTCCCGTGGCGCTCGTTGACATACATGGCGAGCCACCTGCTCCTTGTAGTATCTCTGATGTTGTACTTGTCCTCAACGCTGGCTCTTCCTGTCGCCCAATCGTGGAAGTCATCCACAACTGTCTGGCTGTTGAGCCCAAGGATAGCGCCCAACGCAAGCTGACCGCAGAAATTGAAGTAGTCCTCGTACCCAGGGACGTGATACTGCGCCTCTGGAGTGTTACGAGGGATGTCTGGCAGAAGTGAAAGGCTCGTCGACGGATTCCAGGACAGCTCGGGCGGCCTCTCCCAGGGGTGCTGCCGACTCGCTTCATAGGCGACGATGTTGCATTCCACTCTTGCGTCGCCAGACAGCTCGATGCAGTCGTACTCCTCTCTCTGCCCGGAGGGGTCGCGGTGGTTCGTGGGGTTGCCTTGGACGTACAGCCAAGAGTTGTAGCTCATCGGCGCGTTGGGATCCCCCTCCCAAACGTCGCGGCTCAGGAACCTGCCCGCCGAGGTGGACAGGTACCGCGCCCTGAGATACGTGAGCCCCGTCGCGTCGCGGGCCTCGCCCGAAAAGGCGAAGGCCGTCGTGGCTGTGCCTGACGTCGTAAGCGTATCCCCGAACGGCTCGTAGCTCCTGGTGAGCGTGACGGCGCCGGCGGGGCTGGTGAGCTGGCGCACGCTGCCGAGCGCGTCGCCCAGGTGGTACTGCCAGCCTCCTGGCTGCTCCTCGCCGATCCGCCCCATGCCGTAGAGGTAGCTGTTCGTACCGTCAGCCAGGACCTGCGTGAGGCCAGCAGCGAGATCCACAGTGTAGTTCGTCGGCGTCCCGTTGATCGTCTGCCTCAGCCGATCCCCTTGCCCGTTGTATGAGAACACGTAGTTGGTTGGTCCCTGGACGACGGTCTTGAGCCGATTGGCGTGGTCATACGTATAGGTCGAGGCGCCGTCGCTGAGCAGGTTGCCGTTGTTGTCCCAGGTGTAGGGATTCCGCCGAGGGTCGTCGGAGGCATGGACTGCCGCCTCCCCGTGGTCATCGTCGTGGAGGACCCTTGGTCACGCCAAGACTGCCTGCAGCGTGAAGCCCTCCGCGAACGGGTTCTCGAATCGGACACCCTCGATGGCGGTCCCGCTCGAGAAGTCCTCGCTCAGAACCAGACGGACCTGATTCAGCCTGGCGGTCGCCCAGATTAGGCTGTCCCAGAAGTTGAGGCGGTGATCGACAACGCCGCGTGCCGCCTCCAGGGCGATGAGACCTGTCACGTCGAAGACCAGCCAGGATTGCTGATAGTTCAGGATTCGCCGGTAGGCCTCTTGCGGTCGAAGCGGCGCCCGGATCTTACGCGTCAGGGCGACGAACGATTCGGCCAGAACCTGGACGCTGAGCGCGCCGCGGGCGCTCGCCGCGAGCTGATCCATGACGCGGAACGCCTGAAGCTGTTTGGCAGGCTCGGTGCGGTCATAGGCGTAGACGACAACATTGGTGTCGACCAGGCAGCTAGCGGTCATGAAGCTCATCCCGCGTCCAAGCGCGGCCACCCGGGAGGGGACCCAGTTTCAGGCGGCGGAGGATGTACCTCCTCTCCCTTTCCCATGCCCGCCCGTCGGGGGCGGCGGACAAGGCAGGGATTTGCTCGTCGAGCGCCCTGCGAATCAACTCGGCTTCCGAAAGGCCTGTCTCCCGGGCGAGGCGCTTGAGCCGCCGCTCTTGGGCGGGGCCGATGTACACCTGCTTGCGGACCATCCGTTCCATCTTTTCGATCCCTCCCGCCCCCGTATACATTGCATTATACATCAGCGATGTTCCGCCGAGTGTGGCCTGCCTGGGGGCACGCTTCGCCAAGCGCCCCCGATCGGGGGATGCATCGGATGCATGGGCCGGGTCTCGACGTATCCCCTGGATGACGGTGGTGCGAAACCCATGGAGTGGGGGATCGCTGTCAGTTCGAGACTAGGCAGAGTCCCCCAGGATTCTCAGCATTTCTGCCGGGAGGCGTGAGGCAATGACGGGTTTCAAGCGCAGGTACTGCTCCCGGTCGAGAGTGACGATGGGTGAGCCGAAGCGGAAGGCAACCGCCCCGTACACGGCGTCGCTACCGCGCAGGCGATGCTCCGATGCCATCTGGGCAGCCAGCATCGCCAGGTCCTCGTCCAGCGCGACCAGGATCAGGCCCGGCAGGTCTCGCAAGTGGTCGGCGAACTGCCGGGCGGACTCGGCGTCGCGGCGAAAGACGCTCATCGTGGCCTACGCGATGTTGCGGTGCGGACAAGGCCATTGGGACGTGTTGAGGAGCCGGATTTCATGCCGGTCGTCGATGACTGCCGACATTCCGCCAGCCCCAACCAGAGCCGCGGCCGTCGACGGCCGGAGTAGCATCGGCCCGCTCACGGAGACGAGGTTGAAACGATAGGCTTCGCTCGCTGAAGCTGCTCCCCATCGAGTGTGACCAACAGCAACCCCAGTTGCGATGCTGTGGCCACGTAGACCGCATCCGCACCGCGAAGCGCATGGTCGGCGGCCAGTTCAGCAGCCAGGCCCGCCAGCGCTGGATCCATCGAGACCAGGCGAAGGTTAGGCAGCGCCTGGAGGGCTTCCACGGCCTGGCGCGCGAGGTTGGGCCGATTTGTCCGCCGGGAAATCGCTCCCGCCACTTCGGCCAACACCAGCACGGGCGCTACAAGCAGACCGCCTTCGCTTGCCTGACTCTGCATCCACGACTGGCAGCGAGCATGATGTATGTCGCTGTCAACCAGACGGCTTACCCACACGCTTGCGTCGACAACAACATCGGTCATCCTCTACGGCCCTCGCTCACAGCCTCGGCCGCGCTCTTTCCTCTTGGCCTCCAGTACCGCCCGATCTCGGCCGCCAACTGGTCGATATCGGTCCAGACTGCACTGAGGGCCTGATCCCGCTGGGCAGGCGGCGGGACGGGCACGATCCGGGCAATGACCTCGCCGCGGTAGGTGACATCCACCGCTTCATGTTTCTCTCGCACGCGGCGTAGGATGCCACTCGCTCTGGCGCGCAGTTCACGCATTCCAACCGACCTCGCCATGGCGGACCTCCAATGGTGACGCAATTGTGTACACATCATAGCACGACTTCCCGGGGTGGCCGAGGACTTTCGGGTGTGCAAGGTGGCGACCGGCCGTGCGCTGGCGCGCCGTGGCTGCAGTCGATTCGACCGCGAACGGCCTCCTCGATTTCGGCGAACTTCGCGCTGCACTCCGACCGCAGCGAGCCACCGAACATCCCGCAGCGGGAGGAGGGACGATCGGGCCGCCCCCGTTGGCGGCGTTATCACACGTGGGACGGCAACGGCAACCGGCTCAGCGAACGGGCGTCATCCTGCGCACGCGAGCATGACGAGTAGTTGTCCAAGAGACCAGCGCTTGACCCCGGTGGGGAACGATTCTAGACTCTGACCGTGCTCGCCCGAGTCCACTCCTGCGCCATCATCGGCCTGGAGGGGGCAATCGTCGAGGTGGAAGTGGACACGGCGCGCGGTCTGCCCCACTTCGCGATCGTCGGCCTCCCCGATGCGGCGGTCCAGGAAAGCCGGGAACGCGTTCAGGCGGCGATCAAGAACGCCGGGTTCACGTTTCCTTCCGGCCGGGTGACGGTCAACCTGGCGCCGGCCTCGCTGCGCAAGGAGGGGCCGGCGTACGATCTGCCGATCGCCCTGGGGGCGCTGGCGGCCTCGGGCCAGATGCGGCCCGGATCGCTCGACGGCGCGGTCGTCGTCGGCGAATTGTCGCTCGACGGCTCGGTGCGGCACGTGGCGGGGGTGCTGCCGATGGCGGCGCTGGCGGCGGCACGGGGCTTTCCCCAGGTCGTCGTCCCGGCGGCGGACGCGGCCGAAGCGGCGCTGGTCGAGGGTCTGCGGGTGATCCCTGTGGACTCGCTGACGGCGCTCGTCGATCACTTCTCGGGAACGCGGCCGATCCTCCCGGCGGCGGCGGTCCGGGTCGAGATGGACGGCGACGGGGCGGGCCCGGACTTCCGCGAGGTGCGCGGCCAGGAGCACGTCAAGCGCGCCCTGGAGGTGGCGGCGGGCGGGGGCCACCACGTGCTGATGGTTGGCCCGCCGGGCGCCGGCAAGACGCTCATGGCGCGCGCTCTGCCGTCGGTCCTGCCGACGATGACGCTCTCCGAGGCGCTCGACGTCACTCGCATTTATTCCGTCGCCGACCTGCTTCCCGCCGGGACGCCGCTCATCCAGACGCGCCCGTTCCGCGCCCCGCACCATACCATCTCGCACGCCGGTCTGGTGGGCGGGGGTTCGTGGCCGCGGCCGGGAGAGATCTCGCTCGCCCATCGAGGGGTGTTGTTCCTCGACGAACTGCCCGAGTTCGGCATGCGCGTGCTGGAGGTGCTGCGACAGCCGATCGAGGACCACGTCGTGACGATCAGCCGCGCCCGCGGCTCGCTGTCCTTCCCGGCCAACTTCATGCTCGTCGCTGCCATGAATCCGTGCCCGTGCGGCTACGCCGGGGACATGACGCGTGCCTGCACCTGCTCGCCCGCCGCCATCGTCCGCTACCAGAAGCGCATCTCCGGGCCGCTGCTCGATCGAATCGACATCCACCTCGAGGTGCCGCGTGTCGATGTCGACAGGCTGGGTGATGATCGGCTGGGCGAGCCGTCCGCCGTCATCCGCCAGCGAGTCGAGGCGGCCCGGCGCCGACAACGGGAACGCCTGGAAGGCAGCCCGCTGGTGTGCAACGCGGAGATGGGGCCGGCCGAGATTCGCCAGTACTGCCCGCTCAGCGAGCCGTGCCGCGCGCTGTTGCGGGCCGCCATGGCACAACTGCGCCTGACGGCGCGCGCCTACCACCGGGTCATCAAGGTGGCCCGCACCATTGCCGACCTGGCGGGCGAGGCGGCGATCGCGCCGGCCCACGTGGCCGAAGCGCTCCAGTATCGGGCGCGCAGGCTGGGATGAGTCGCCGTCGGCGCTCCCGGAGCTCGCGGAAAGGCTATAATGCGGGCCTGGTGGGGGCGTTCGAGATGGGCTCTCGAACGCGGCACCAATCCGGATTCACCTGACGCCATCCGTCGGAGGTGTACGATGGCCGCAACCGCAGCCGCGGCGTCTGCCCGAGTCGGCAGTCCGGGTCTCTGGCTCAAGGACCGCCGCTGGGACCTGACTTTCATCACCCTCAGCATCACCCTCGTCGCCTCGCCCTATCTGATCTACCTCGGCCTGCTGCGGCTGCCGGGCCTGGTCGAGCCGATCGCCGCCTCGCTGGGCACGACAGCCGACGACTTCGCCCGCAACGCCGTCAACCTGCTCGTCGCCCTCCTGGTCGGCGGGCCGCACATGTACTCCACCTTCACCCGCACCGCGCTCGATCGCGACTTCGCCAGCCGCAACCGCTTGTTCCTCCTGTCCTCCCTCTTGATCCCGGCGATCGTCGTGACGATGGCGGTCGTCAATCTGTCGCTGCTGCTGACGGTCTTCTTCTTCTGGGCCTCGATCCACGTCCTGCATCAGATCATTTACATTGCCGACCTGTACAGCCAACGCCAGCCAGGCCTCCGTCGCCTGAGCCGCTACGCCGATTACGCGCTGATCCTGACGTGTCTCTACCCGCTGGCCGCCTGGCGCATCGCCAGCGGAACGTTCACCATCGGCACGACCGATATCAGCGGCTTCATCGCTGGTTTCGTGCCTTTGGGGCCATGGATGATCTGGCTGGCGACGGCCGCCTTCGGCGCGGCGCTCGTCGTCTGGGTGGCGAAGTCGATCGTCGCGTACCGCCGCGGGGAGCTGCACGGGCCGAAGACCCTTTTTCTCGGGCTGACGGCGCTGGTCTCGTTCTTCGTGCCCGTGCTGGGCAACCTCGACACGGCCTTCCAGGGGATGAACGTCTGGCACTCGCTCCAGTACCTGGCCCTGACGTGGATGATCAACAACCTGCGCTATAAGCGGGGCGAGCTCGAGCGTTCGGGCTTCGTCGGCCAATTGTCGGGCGACGGCTCGGCCCGGCGCTACTACGGCTTCAACATCGCCCTGACGATCGCCGACGGCGCACTGGCGGTGGTGGTCTTCGCCGTGATGTACAACCTCTTCGGCACGTCGTTCGACTTCGCCTTCGACCGCGCCTACTACATCGCCGTGCTGAGCTTCCTGTGGGTGCACTACTACCACGACCACTACTTGTTCACGCAGCCGCAGGTCATCGCCGCGATGGCGCCGGCGCCGGCCACGGCGGCGGCCGCGGCCTGAGGAAAGGGGTCCGCGGTCGGTGGTCGGAGCGCTGAGGGGATTCCTGGATCAGGCTGAAGCGGCCGGGCCTTTGCCCTCGGCGACGCCGGCCATCATCAGACCCAGGCGCTCGACGCTGGCCTCTTCGCGCCCGAGGACACCCATGAGGCGGCCCTCGAACATGACCGCCACTCGGTCCGACAGGTGGCGCACCTCGTCCAGGTCCTCCGAGATCAGGAGCGTCGCCGTTCCGGCGGCGCGCTGCTCGATCAGTCGGCGGTGGATGTACTCGGTGCTGCCGATGTCGACGCCGCGCGTCGGCTGCGCCGCCACCAGCACGCTGGGGCGCTTGGCCAGCTCACGCGCCAGGATCAGCTTCTGGATGTTGCCGCCCGACAGGTTGCGTAGCGGGGTCGTCGACGACGGGGTCTTGATCTCGAACTCGCCGATCAGGCGCTCGACGTGCCGGGCGATGCGCGGGAAGTCGAGGAAGATGCCGCGGGCAAACGGCGGCTGCCCATGGTCCTCGAGGATCAGGTTCTCCTCGACCGTCAGTTCGCGGATGACGCCGTCGCGCATCCGCTCCTCGGGGATGTAGGCCAGGCCGCGCCCCAGCCGGCGCTCGGGCTCCCAGCCGGTCACCTCGACGTCGTCGAGGGCGATCCGGCCGCGCGCCGTGCGCCGCAGGCCGGCGATCGCCTCGGCCAGCTCGCGTTGGCCGTTGCCCGAGACGCCGGCGATCCCGAGGATTTCGCCCGCCCGCACCTCGAGGTCGACGCCGCGCACCGCCGGCAACCCGCGGTCCCCTTCGGCCCAGACGTCGCTCAGACGCAGGCGCACCGCGCCGGTCTCGACCGGGCGCCGGTCGACGCGCAGCAGGACCTCGCGCCCGACCATCAGGCGCGCCAGTTCCTGGCGGTTGGTCTCGGCCGTCGCCAGGCTGCGCACGACGCGACCGTCGCGCAGCACCGTCACCCGATCGCTGATCGAGAGCACCTCGTGCAGCTTGTGGCTGATGAAGATCAGCAGGTGACCCTCGGCCGCCATGCGCCGCAGGGTGACGAACAACTCGTCCACCTCCTGCGGCGTCAGGACGGCCGTCGGCTCGTCGAGGATCAGCACCTGCGCCCCGCGGTAGAGCGCCTTGAGGATCTCGACCCGCTGCTGCTCGCCGACCGAGAGCTGCCAGACCTGCGCCGACGGATCGACGTGGAGCCCGTAACTGGCCGAGAGACGACGGACGCGCTCGGCCACGCGGTCGGTGTCGAGCAGGGGGCCGCGCGACGAGGCCAGGCCCAGGGCGACATTCTCGGCCACCGTCAGGCTCGGCACGAGCATGAAGTGCTGGTGGATCATCCCGATCCCGTGGTGGATCGAGTCGGCCGGCGAGTGCAACCGCACCGGCCGGCCGTCGAGCAGGATCTGTCCCTCGTCCGGCTGGTAGAGGCCGTACAGGATGCGCATCAGCGTCGTCTTGCCGGCGCCGTTCTCGCCGAGCAGGGCGTGGATCTCGCCGGCCCGCACCATCAGGCTCACCCGGTCGTTGGCGAGGACGCCGGGAAAGCGCTTGACGATGTCGCGCAGCTCGATCGTGCGCAGGGAGGAGGGGGCTTCGGGCACGGTCCGGCGAGACCAGGCCTCGGGGCGGGGCGCCACGCCCCGCCCCGAGCCAGAGGGGCGCTACGGAAGCGGGACGACCATCGAGCCGTCGGCGATCCCGGCGATCGTGTCCTCGGCCAGCGTCATCACCTCGGCCGGGACGGCGTAGTCGGGGTTGAACTCGATGACCAGGCCGCCGTTGGCGAGGGTGATGGCGAAGGACTCGCCGCCCAGGGTGCCGGCCCGAATCAAGTCGATCATTTCGCTCAGGACGACCTCCCAGTGGTAGACCTGCGAGGCGACGACGATTTCCGGCGCCAGGCTGGTCTGGTTGGACTGCGTCCCGAACCACAGCACGCCCGACTCCTGCGTCACGCCGATGGCGCCGGTCACCATCTGGGCCGTGCCGGTCAGGACGTCGGCGCCGGCGTCGATGTGCGTCTGGGCGGCCTGCGAGGCGAGCGCCGTGTCGCTGAACGACCCGGTCCAGACGGTGGCGACGGTGGCCGCCGGATCGGTGGCCATGACGCCGGCGCTGAACCCGTCGACGTAGAGCTTGGCGTCGCCGGTCTCGATCGGGCCGATGACCCCGATCACGCCGCTCTCGGAGAGCGAGGCGGCGACCACGCCGTTGACGTAGCCGCCCTGCTCCGAGCGGGCCTCATAGGCGAAGACGTTCGGCATCCCGAAGGTGTCGAGCGTCGTCCCCCAGGCGAAGCTCGTCTCGGGGAAGTCGGGCGCGATCTCCTGCAACGACGAACCGTACTGCGAGCCGTGCGCGATCACCAGGTCGTACCCCTGGCTGGCGTAGTCGCGGATGGCGGCGGCGGCGTCCTCGATGACGAACATACCTTCCGAGTAGGCGATCTCGAAGGCCGCTTCCCTGCCCATCGACTCCTGGATCCGGACCAGGGCATCGTACATGCTCTGGCTGAAGGCCAGGTCGTTGATGGCGCTCGGCATGACGACCGCCACCCGGAACGGCTCCGGAGCGGCGGTTGGTTCGGCCGGGGCAGCCGTCGGCTGCGCTTCTGGCGGCGGGGCCTCGGTCGCGGCTGGAGTGCATGCTCCGGCGACGATCGCGCCCAGGACGAGCACGGCGACAATCCAGGAAAGTCTTCTCATCGTATCTTCCCTCCCAGGGGTCGGACTCGGACGTTCGGCGGAAAGGCGGACGGACGATCGACGTCGAAGCCGCCGGCCCGGCAGGCTCGCCTCATGTCTCGCCTCGCTCGAAGACTTTGGTGAGCGCCGCCGGCTGGCGGGTCTTCCGGAAGGGGAACGCCAGCATCAGGATCGTCAGGACGTATGGCAGCATCAGAGCGAAATCCGGCGCGATCGGGATCCCCAGCACCTGAATCCAGCTCTGGAGCGCGTTGACCGTACTGAACAGCAGCGACCCGGCCAGCGCGCCGAACGGGCTCCAGCCGCCGAAGTAGACCAGCGCCACGGCGATGAAACCCATCCCTGAGGTCAGGTTCTGCTGGAAGACGTTGAGCAGGGCGATCGAGAGCGACGCCCCGGCGACGCTGGCCAGCACGCCGCCGAACGTGACGGTGGCATAGCGCACCCGCGCGATGCTCACCCCCAGGGCGTCCGCCGCCGCCGGGTTCTGCCCGGCGGCCTTGATGCGCAAGCCCCAGGTCGTGCGGTGCAGCAGCAGCCACACCACGGGCACGAGCAGGAACGCCCCGTAGACCATCAGGCTGTGGTTGAAGAACAGGTCGCCGACCACCGGCAGGTCTCCCAGCAGCGGGAGGCGCACCGCCGGAAAGCCGCTGACGGTCTCGACCGAACCCAGGGACTTCTGGAACAACAATTCGCTCATGCCGAGCCCGAACAGATAGATCCCGATGCCGCTGATGCCCTGCTCGGCCTTGAGCGTGACGGTGATGACGGCGTTGGCCAGGCCGAGCAACAGCCCCGTGGCGACGGCCGCCAGCAGCCCCAGCCACGGGTTGGCCGTCTGGAAGGTGACGAAGAACGCCGCGAAGGCGCCGAGAAGCATCATCCCCTCGACGCCCAGGTTGAGGACGCCGCTCACCTGGCCGATGGTCTCGCCGAGCGTGGCGTACAGATACGGAGTCGCCAACTTGATGCCGGAGTAGGCGATCCCCGTCAGGACAGCCGGGGTGAGCAGGTCGTCGATCACGGCGGAGCCTCGCTGCTCTGCAACGCCCGGGCGGCCTCCGCCCGCTGCTGGCGCTGAAGCATGCGCCGACGCCAGATGTCGCTCGATACGACGAACACCACCAGCAGGCCGTTCAGGGCGGTGATCATCGCCGAAGGGATCTGGACCGCGCGCTGCATGGCGTTGGCGCCGACGATCAGCCCGCCGAAGAAGATGGCCGCCGGGATCGTTCCGACCGGATGGAGCTGACCGAACAACGCCGCCACGATTCCGTTGAACCCGGCGCTGCCAGTGAACCCCGCCGACGATCCGTCGGTGAACATGCGATGGTTCACGCCCATGACCTGCACCGCGCCGGCCAGCCCGGCCAGCGCGCCGCTCAGGATCATCGCCATGACTCCGTAGCGGCCGACTCGGATGCCGGCCCGGCGCGAGGCGAACGGGTTGAGGCCGACGGCCCGGATGCGGAACCCGACCGTCGTCCGCCACAGGAGCACCCAGGTCAGGATGGCGACGAGCAGGGCCACGAGGAAGCCGGCGTGGAGCCGCGTCGGGACGAGGCGCGGCAGGTCGGCCGCGACGGCGAAGCGCGCCGTCTGTGGGATGAAGGAACCCTCGACGACCTGCTGCGGGTCCATCATCGGCCCGCGCAGCAGGTAGTTGAGCGCCTGAACGGCGATGGCGTTCATCATGATCGTCGTCAGGATCTCGTTCACCTGGAGACGGGCCTTGAGCAGCCCGGGAAGGGCACCCCAGGCCGCGCCGGCGAGGAACCCGAGCGACAGACCAAGCGGAATCATCACCACCGACGGGAGAGTCGGAAAGGCCAGGATGGCGGCCGTCGCCGCCAGCGCGCCGGCGATCAGCTGGCCCTCGCCGCCGATGTTGAGCATGCCGCCGCGGAAGGCGATGCAGATGCCGACCCCGACCAGAAGCAACGGCGTCGCCTTGACCAGCGTGTCGGCGGCCGCGTTCGAACTGCCGAACGCGCCGTCGAACATCGCGGCGTAAGCCTCCACCGGCGAGACGCCGAGCAGGGCGAGCATCGCCGCGCCGACGAGCAACGCCGCCAGGAAGGCGCCGAGCGGCGTCACGACCGCCAGCCAGGAGGGGGAGAGTAGGCGGGACTGGAGGCGGGCCAGGGCTCTGGGCATCACGAGTGGTCGCGGGTCCTGTCCGAACAGGTCGGCCGCGCGCGGCCGGCGTCACCCTTCCGCTGTGTATAACGCACGCCGGGACCGTCGTGGAGTGATATACGGCCCGCGCATGCGGGCGAACTCTCCCCGCATTCCCCTTTATCCGGCGGTGCGGACGTCGACCCGGATGTCGAACCCTCGCCGGCGGGCCTGGTTGACGAAGTCGGCGCCCGTTATGGCCTGCTCGACGGGCACGACGCCCGGGGCGACGCGCCCGGCAGCGATGGCTTCGGTCAGGATGGCGGCGTGCCAGCCCGTGCCCTGCTCCATGGCGCTGAAGCCGGTCGCCTCATCGAAACGGTGGAGCAGATCGACCCGCACCTCGGCCGTCCGCCCGTCTTTCTCGCCTTTGGCCAGGATGCGAATCAGGATCAGGTCGCGCTCGTCGGCGCCGGCGCGGATCTGCGGGTCCCACAGCGCGTGCAGAACGTGGCGCGGAACCACCGGCTGCCCGTCGACCACGATCGGCGTCGTCTCGAGCAACCCGAGCTGCTGAATCGTCCTGAGCTGCGCGAAGTGGCCAGGGTAGCGCACCGTCTTGTTCTGGAGGGTGCGCAGTTTCCCGGCGAAGGTTCGGGCGGCCGTCGTCAGTCCTCCCGAAGTGGTGAAGGCCTCGAGCGTACCGAGCGGCGGCGGGAACTCGATCGTCTCGAATTCCTCCAGGGCCGGGACCCCCACGGTGCGGCCGTCGCGGATGTACATGCAATCGCCGAAGTATTCGTTGGTCAGCCCTTCGATGCTGAAGTGCAGGCGGTAGTGCCACGGCGGCACGGGACGCTGGGGGAGACCGCCGTCCCACATGAAGACGTCCGCGCCGCGGTCGAGCTGCTCGAGGGCGAAGACGATCAGCGACGTCCCCATCCCGGGCACCTGGCCGCAGTCCGGCACGATGGCGCAACCGGCCGCCGCCGCGTCGGCGCTCCGCGCCAGTTGTTGCAGGACGACGTCGCTGTTGCCGCCCAGGTCGGTCATTCCAGCGCCGGCCTGGATGGCGGCGTCGGTCAACCCCAGATTGTAGAAGTAGGGGACGGCGCTCAGGAAGGCGTCGATGCGTTCCCGCCGCAGCCAGCCCGCGACCGTGTGCGGATCGCCGGCGTCGAGCGCGACGGCGCGCGCCAGGTCTCGGCCGAGCAGCCTGTTGACCCGTCGAGCAGCGTTCTCGGCCTGCGACGGATCGACATCGGCCATCCAGACGACTTCCGCTTCTCCGAACTTGCCGAAATCGTAGGCGGAGGCCGTGCCCTGCCGGCCGGCGCCGAGGACCGCATAGCGGTAGCTCATGGCTTCGTTCCTCCTGGTGTGGGTGGCGAGGGCGGACGCGGTGTCGACCAGGTTCCGTGATTGGATCAGGCGGCTCCGGCGCGAGCCTGGACGCACTCCCTACGTGTACCGGCGCAGGATGGCGCGCACCGAGGCCAGGTAGCCCGAGCCGAACAGGTTCAGGTGGTTGAGCAGATGGTACAGATTGTAAACCGGCAACCGTTCGCGCCAGCCGGGTGCGAGGCGGCGGCTCGTCGCGTAGACCTCGTAGAACTCGGAAGGGAACCCTCCGAACAAATCGGTCATCCCGAGCTCGGCCTCCGCCCAGCCGTAGTGGCAGGCTGGATCGAGCAGGCAGGGTTCGCCGTCCGGGCCGCCGACGACGTTGCCCGACCACAGGTCGCCGTGAATCAGGCTCGCCGGTTGCGAAGGGACGAGCGAGGGAAGATGGCGGCAGAGCGACTCGAGCCGGGCCACATCGCTCCGCTCCAGTCGTCCGGCGTCGAGGGCCAGGCGCGCCTGGTGGAGAAGGCGATGGGCGGCGAAGAATTCGTGGCCGTCGTCGGTCCACGGGTTGGGTTGCGGCGTCAGGCCGATGTAGTTGTCGTGGTCGAAACCGAAGCGCGGCGCGGTCACGTCGTGCAGCGCGGCCAGTTGCCGCCCGAGGTCCGACCAGAAGCCGCGCGCCCGGCCGGACGGGCGCAGATCCTCCAGAAGAAGGAAGGTCGGACCCCACAGATGAGCCCGAGGCAGGCGCGGCCCGCCGGCGACGGCCAACGCCGCCAGGCCTTCCGCTTCGCGTTGGAACATGTCGGCGGGGACGGACGGGTTGAGTTTCAGGAACAGCGTTGGGCCGGATTCGGTTCGGAGGCGCAGGCAGCGGTGGATACAGCCGCCGCCGACTTCGTCTGCAGCGGTGATCGACCCCCAGCCGTGTTGCCGGCACCAGTCGATGACCGGAGCCGGGACGGTCATACCCGGCCGCGCTCCAGCGCCTCGAGCAGGCCCCGCACGCCGGCCTCGACCACGCGATAGGTTTCCTCGAACCCCTCGTCGCCGTCGTAGTACGGGTCGGGGACGTCGAGATCGGCCCCGGCCTTGGGATCGAACTCGCGCAGGCGGCGGATCTTGCGTCGCTGCTCGGGAGTGCGGGTGCGGGCCAGCAGCTCGCGCCGGTTGTCGTCGTCCATGGCGACGATCAGATCGAACGCGTCGAAATCGCTCAGCCGGACCTGCCGCGCCTGGCCGTCGTAGATCAGGCCGTGACGCTTCGCCGTGCGACGCATGCGAGCGTCCGGCGACTCGCCGGCGTGCCATCCGCCCGTCCCGGCCGAATCGACCTGGTACTTGCCGTCGAGGCCGGCCTCCGCCGCCATGCGGCGGAACAAGTGCTCCGCCAGCGGACTGCGGATGATGTTACCCATGCAGACGAACAGGATGCGCCTCGTCTCGGTCACGCCGCGATTATACCGACCGGTCGGGCGGGGCGCCGACAGGCCCGCCTGGCGCAGCAAGACGCGTTTGTATCTAGCCGAAGGGCAGCTCGCGGATGGAGGCCGGCACCCCCGCCGGCGCGAGGACGGCCTGCTCGGGCAGGCGATCGCCCATGGCGCGGATCAGGGCCAGTCCGATCGGCCCGAGACGGGGAGAGGTCGCGACACTCGTCATCCTTCCCATCGCCTGGCCGTCCACGATGACGCCCTGTGGCAGCTCGACCGCCGTCGCCAGGTGAAGGCCGACCAGCCGGCGGGCGATGCGACTCCGGCTCTCCATCCGGGCGATGACTTCCTGGCCGATGTAACAGCCCTTGGTGAAACTGACCCGGTCCCACAGCCCGATCTCGAGCGGGATCACGTCCGGATCGATCTCGGCGCCCGGCGCCGGCAGGCCGGCTTCGATGCGGAGCACTTCGTAGGCGGCGGCGGATGGCGAGCCTGGCGCGCAGTCCCCCCAGCGCACAGCAGCCGCCCGGTGCAACGATGGTCCGGCGAGGCACCTCAGGCCGCGGACCGGCCGGACGACCTCCCACACGAGACCGTCATCGATCACCGTAACCCGTTCGCCCGTCGGGATCTGGAGATCGCCCAGTTCCCGCGCTGACTCGTCGGCCTGCGGGCCGTACCAGCCCCACAGGCGGTAGATGTCCGTCCGCGAGTCCAGCACCACGTCATCGTTGAAGAAGATGTGTCGGCCGAGCCAGGCGCGCACGGTTTCGGCCTGGCCCGGACCGGTGATCAGGAGCGTGTCGTCGGGGCGGCGGATCACGTCGATGACGTCGACGATGCGGCCGATGGCGGTGGTGAGCACGGTCCCCCGCACCGCAAGCGGCGGGAGCGCCGACAGATCGTTGGTCGACATGCGGTGGAGGAAGTCGAGCGCCGTCGAACCTCGGGCGACGACGACGCCCGGGGGATCGTGCCCGACGGCCAGGCAGCCACGTTCCGCCGCGTCATAGGCCGCGGCCAGCGCGGCGTCGGGGACGGCTGCTCGTTCCACGGGAGGGATTATAGCGGGTCGGCGCCTGCGACGTGTTGCCCGGCGGTGCGACGGCCGGAGAGGCGCCGCTGGGTATAATCCTGCGCGGCATCGTCCTTGCACGAGGACGAGGAGAGGCGAGCGTGGCACGCTCCCGGCGCGCCGAAGACCTGACGATTCCGGAGTTGGAGGACATCCTGGCGCGGAAGCGCGTCGAGGCGCGCCGGCTTCGCCTCGAGCAGTTCCGCGCCACCGGTCGCGCCCTGCGCCTGGAGGCGCCACCGATCGCGCCCGTGCGCGACGTCGCCGCGCCGCCGGTCGCGGACCTGCCGGCGCCCTCCGGCCGCCGGGCCTTCCTCAACCGCACGCTCCTCCTGATCGAGATCGCCGCCGTCTTCGGCCTGGCGCTGATTCTGCTCAGCGGCCTGGGCGCGCTGCGTCAGCTCAACGACGAAGTGGCGCAGGCCCTCGCCGGCCCGACGGCGCAGCCGACGCCCTTGATCACGGCCGTCGTCCTGCCGTCGGGCCACACGCCGCCGACCTCTCCCGGCGGGGCGCGACCGAACGAGGCCGAGATCCCCGAGAACTTGCGTCCGTTCGTCGAATCGCTCCCGGTCGTCGGCCTGCCTACGCCTGGACCGGAACAGGCTCGCAGCATCATGATCCCGGCCCTGTGGACCTCGCCGGCGCCGGTCGTCCAGGGTGACGGCTGGGAACAGCTCAAGAAGGGGGTCGGCCAGCATCTGGGGACGGCCAACCCGGGCGAGCCGGGCAACGTCGTCCTGTCGGCCCACAACGACATCTTTGGCGAGTTGTTTCGAGACCTCGACCGGCTTCAGCCCGGCGACGAGATTCGCCTGGCGACGGCCACCCGTGAATACGTGTACCGCGTCACCGGCACCGAGATCGTCGAGCCGACGGACGTCCAGGTCATGCAGCCGACCGGCCGACCGACGGTGACGCTCATTTCGTGCTACCCTTACCTGGTCGACAAGATGCGCATCGTGGTCTTCGCCGAACTGGCCAGCGGTTAGACAGGAGCCATGCCCGTGGCCAAGCGACCGAAACGAATCCAGGCGAGTTGGCGTCGCGCCGAACCGCCGCGAACGGCGGGCGCCAGCGAGTTCGCCCCCGACTACGCCTACGTCCGGGCCGACCTGCGCCGGATCGCGTTCCTGGCGGCCGGCTTTGTCGCGCTCCTGGCTTTGCTCTCGGTCGTTCTGGACTGATCTCCCTCCGGCGGGACGTCGGCCGTGACGACCAGCCCCTCGTTCGAACGTCCCCGGGTCCGTTTCAGCCTGCGCTGGAAGATCACGCTTCCGTACATGCTCCTGGCGCTCGCGCTGGGTCTGGGGGCGACGATTCTCGTCGGCGGCTACCTGGCGACGTCCGAGCAGGAACGCTTTCTGCGACAGCTGGCCGACAGCGGGCAACAGGCGACGGATGCCCTGGTGCGCGTCGAGGCCGACCTGCTCGAGGTCGAGCGCCTGGTGGCCAACACGCAGGGCGTGGCCGAGGCAATGGTCGGCAGAGATGCCGAGGCGATGCGCGACCGCGTCCTGCCGCTGGTGGTCAGCGCCGGGACGGATCTGGTGGCCGTCGTCGACCCCGACGGCCTGAGCCTGCTCACCGTGCGGCGCCGACCGGGCGGGCAGGTCGGCGAGTATGAGACGCTGCGCAACGAGGGGTTCTACGCCGAGTGGGATGTGGTCCGGCGCGTCCTGGAGGGCCTGGCGTCGCAGGACAAACAGGCCGGCCTCGAAACCCTGCGCCTGGCCAGCGGCGAGATGTCCATCTTCGTTGTCGGCGGCGGCATTACCGCCGGCGGGGACCGCGTCCTGGGGGCAGTCCTCGTCGGGCAGTACGTCGACAGCCTGGCGGCCGAGCTGCGCGCGCAGGCCGGCGGCAACATCTCGCTCTACGACCTGCAGGGCCGCGTTCTGTCGAGCACGCTCGAGGTCGAGGATGCGGCGCGGCTGACTATCGATCCGGAGATGCTCGCCCGGCTGGCCGAGGTCGGCGGAGAGCAGAGCCCCGTGCGCGTGGTGGAAGTGTCCGGCACACCCTACGGCGAAGTGCTGACGCCGCTCGTCGCCGAGAACGGGCAGCGCACGTTGGGGATCCTGGGGGTGTCTCTGCTCCAGGCGGCGGTTCAGGCTTCGACGCCGGCGCCGGATGCGACGGCGGTCGTCGCGCTCAGCGCACTGGCCCTGTTGCTGGTCGTCGTCATCGGGCTGCTGATCTCGAATTCGATCACCCGGCCGCTGGTGCGCATGGCCGACGCCTCGACGGCGGTGGCCACGGGCAATCTCGACACCCGGGTGCCGGTCACTGGCAGCGACGAGATCGCCGTCCTGGCTGGGACCTTCAACCGGATGGTCGAAGGCCTGCGCGAAGGCCTGATCTATCACGACCTGCTCGGTCGCGCCGTGACGCCCGAAGTGCGCGAGGAGCTCCGGCGCAGTCTGGCGGAGGGGGCGCGAGCGGCGAGCGTCCAGACGGCGCGGGCGACGGTCCTGGTGGCAGGGCTGCGGGGCGTGCGGGCGGGGCGCGTCGAGCGCGACCCGACGCGCTGGATGGAAACCCTCAGCGAGTTCTTCGCCGCGCTCGTGCCGCTCATCGCCCATCACGGCGGGGTCGTCTACCGGTTCGACGGCGATCTGGCCGTGGCGCTCTTCGGCCTGTTGCCGCGGCCGGCGCCGGCCCCGGTCGGCGCGATGCAGGCGACGCACGCCGCGTACGAACTGACCGACCTGGTGCGCCGCCTCAACGAACGGCGACTCGAGGCCGGCCGACCGCGGCTCAAGCTGGGGGTCGGGGTGGCGACGGGTGAAGTCGTCGCCGGAGGCCTGGGCACGCGCGACCGCGTGCAGTACACCGTCATCGGCGAAGCGATCGACGCGGCGCAACAGATCGAGCGGGTCCTGCGCGACATCGACGGCGAAGGGGTGCTGATCAGTGGCGAGACCTACAAGGCGCTCGGCGGCGCCCGGAGCCACTTCGGCTTCGGCCGACATGGCCAGGCGCAAATCCGCGGGCGCGAGACGCCGCTCGAGATCCACGAGGTCACCGGGCGCCTCCGGCGGCTGCTCGAGGCCGGAGGGGCCGATTTCTTCGATGAGACGACCGCTCCATTCAAAGGCGGCCAGGCGGTCGGCAAGAGCCCGTCGTAGGACCGAAGGACCATACCTGGCGTCCCCTGGCGGGCTTAGAGTCAGAGACGGGGCGTTGCGGGCTTCGCCAGAAGCCCTGGTGCCGCTCCCGGCGGGGATGGAGTCGGGGTTATGAAATCGGATTCGGGCCGACGCTGGCTGATCGCGGCCGTCGCACTCTTCCTGTTCCTGCTCGTCGGCTGGGTCGCCCTGGCGCTTCAACTTAACGTGGCGCTGGCCGGCCCCGCCTTGTCCGCCCCCGGCCTGATGTCGCGCTTGAGGGCGGACTACGGCGCCGACGAGGGCCAGCGGACGGTGGCGCTCATCTCGCTCTCGATCCTCGACGATGCCATGCAGGCTCTCGGCCTGTCGGGAGAAGCGGCCGAGGCCGTACACGACCGAATGGAGCACGCGATGAGCCAGCCCGTCCCGACGGCGACGGCGCTCGACTTCGATGGCGCGGCGCCGCTGACCGCCACTCCGGCGCCCACCGACACGCCGGTCCCAACCGATACCCCGACGCCGGCGCCGACCAACACCACAAGGCCTCCGACGAAGACGCCCAAGCCGACCAAGACGCCCAAGCCGACCGAGACCGAGGAGCCGACGGAAACGCCCGGCGGGGCGGCGACGCCGACGGCGACGGCGGGAGGCGATGGGACGGATCCGGTCGTCGATGCCTCCGACGCGGTCTTCTCGCCTCCGCCCGGCGACATCTGGACCTGCACGCTGTCGGTCACCAATATCCATCTGACCGACGACTCCAGCGGGATCAACCCGGCCCGTTCGGGAATCAAGTACGACCCTTCCGGACCCGGCGGCTATATCTACCTGTACGGATTGACGCTCACCTCCGGCACGAGCCTGGACGGCTGGTACTCTGGAACGTTTACCCTGAGCGGGTTTACTGTGAGCTATGTCGGTGGCGCCAAGATGGCCAGGTCGGCGGCGACCTCCGAGGACCTGGATATCTACGTCTTCGCCGAAGACAACGCCGGCAACTTCGCCTTCGATTCGAACGACTTCGACTACCACGTCTACGTAAGCTGTCCGTGAGGACGCCGGCCGAGGGGCGGTCCCACACGGGACCGCCCCCTTGTTCTCGGAGCGGCGTCGGCATTTCCGAGAGGTTCCCGCCGGCAGAATGGTGAGTGCTATAATTGCACGTGAGCCTCCCACGCTTCTTGTGGGAGTTTCTTGTGTCTGCCTCCAATGTGGGACAAGCTCGAAGCCATTCTTCGGCGCTACGAGAAGCTCGAGCAGGACCTCGCCCTTCCGGGCGGCGACTACCAGCGCTACGCCACCCTGGGGAAGGAGCGCGCCGAGCTCGAGCCGATCGTCGCCGCCTACCGCTCGTACCAGGAGGCTCGGCGTCAGCTCGAGCAGGCACGCGCGCTTCTCGACGCCGACGACCCCGAAGTCCGCGCCCTGGCGCAGGCCGAAGTTGACGAGCTCGTCCCACGGCTGGAAACCCTCGAGCGCGAGGTGCGTGCCCTGCTTGTCCCGCGCGACCCGCGCGCCGATCGCAACGTCATCGTCGAAATCCGCGCCGGCACCGGGGGCGAAGAGGCGGCGCTGTTCGCCGCCGATCTGTTCCGCATGTACGCCCGCTACGCCGAGAAGCGCGGCTGGAAGGTCGAGACCCTCTCGACGAGCGACACCGGGATCGGCGGCCTGAAGGAAGTCGTCTTCCAGGTGCGCGGCAAGGGCGCCTACGCGCGGCTGAAATACGAGTCCGGGGTGCACCGGGTGCAGCGCGTCCCCCAGACCGAGTCGCAGGGGCGCATCCACACCTCGACGGCGACGGTGGCGGTGCTGGCGGAGGCGGACGAGATCGAGATCGACATCCCCGAGAAGGACATCAAGATGGACGTCTACCGCTCGGCCGGGGCCGGCGGGCAGAACGTCCAGAAGAACGCCACCGCCGTCCGGCTGACGCACCTTCCGACGGGCATCGTCGTCCAATGTCAGGACGAGCGTTCGCAGCTCCAGAATCGCACCCGCGCCATGAGCATCCTGCGGGCCCGCCTGTACGACATGGCGATGGAGAAGCAGCAGGCCGAGATCGACTCGGCGCGGCGCTCGCAGGTTGGCAGCGGGGAGCGGGCGGAAAAGATCCGCACCTACAACTTCCCCCAAGCGCGTGTCACGGATCACCGCATCAACCTCTCGGTCCACAACCTGCCGGCCGTGCTCGACGGAGAACTGGATACGTTCCTCGAGGAACTGATCGCGCGCGAACAGGCCGAGCGCCTGCAAGCGGCCGGGACGTGACGGGGGACGCCGTGCGGATCGAAGAGGCGCTGCGCCGGGCGCAGGCCGCGCTCGCCGCCGTCAGCGACACGCCCGCCTCGGACGCCCGGCTCCTGCTGGCCGACGCGCTCGCCGTCTCGCCGACCTGGGTCCTGGCGCACAACTCGGAGAGCCTGGCGCCGGAGGTAGCGGCGAGCGTGGCGGCGCGCCTCGAGCGCTGCGTTCGCGGCGAGCCGCTCCCGTACGTGCTCGGCTGGTGGGAGTTCTACGGCCGCCGATTCGCCGTCGGTCCCGCCGTGCTGATCCCTCGGCCCGAGACCGAGCTGCTCGTCGACTACGCCGTGGCCGATCTGCGCCGGCGTGGCCTTCCGTCGAAGATCGTCGACGTCGGGACGGGCTCCGGCTGCATCGCCGTCTCGATCGCCGCCGAAGTTCCCGAGGCGGTCGTCGTCGCCACCGACGTCAGCCGCGCTGCCCTGGCCGTCGCCCGGAAGAACGCCGCACAGCACGGCGTGGCCTCCCGACTCCGATTCGTCGCCGCCGACCTATTGGACGGAGTCGTCGGGCCCTGGGACGTCCTGTGCGCCAACCTTCCTTACGTCGCCCGGGAACGCATCGAGCGGACGCCTCCGGCGCGAACCGAGCCGGTCGGGGCGCTGGACGGTGGCCTCGGCGGCGTCGCAATCGTCGGGCGGCTCCTGCGGTCGCTCGGAGATGGCCTGTCGCCGGCGGGCGTCGCTCTTGTCGAGATCGACGAGGGGCAAGGACGGGAACTGTTGAGGATCCTCCGCGAATCCCTGCCGGGCTCGCGGGCCCAAATCCTCCCCGACCTTGCGGGGCGCGAGCGGCTGCTCGTCGTTCGCCGCCACGCCGATGGCCGTTGAGACGCGGCTCGTCCGTTCCTCCGACGAAGGTTGGCTCCATCAGGCGATCGCCTGTCTGCGCGCCGGTGGGCTCGTGGCGTTCCCGACGGACACGGTCTACGGGCTGGGGGCGCTGGCCTCCGATTCGGATGCTGTCTTGCGGATCTACCAAGCCAAGGGCCGGCCGGCGGAGAAGTCGATCCCCGTCCTCGTCGCCGGGTGGCCCGACGCGCTTACGATTGCCGCGCCGACGCCTGGCGCCCGGCGGCTGGCGGAGACCTTCTGGCCGGGTGCGCTGACGATCGTGCTGCGCCGTCGGCCGGAGGTGCCGGACGCCATCGGGCCGGAGGGGACGGTCGGCGTGCGGGCGCCGGCGAACACGGTGGCGCTGTCGTTGCTGGCGCTGACCGGGCCGCTCGCCACCTCGTCGGCGAATCTTTCGGGTCGACCAAGCACGACGACGGCCGCCGAGGTCCTCGCCGAACTCGCCGGCCGGGTGGACCTGATCGTCGATGGCGGCGCCGCCACGGGTGGGGTCCCGTCGACGGTCGTCGATGCCACCGGGGAGCAGCCGAGCCTGGTCCGGGAGGGGCCGATCACGTTCGACCGCGTCCTGGCCGCCTGGAATGCGACGTGAATCCGGGCGCTAACCTGCCCCTAACGTCTGCCTCATGCCCTCCTTAGCCGGCGGCATCAGAATTCGGGCGCATTCTCCTCTTCGAGACCCGCGCTGGCGTCCTTGAGCAAGACACCGAGCGCGGTCTTGATTCACGGCGCCGACCAGAGCGAGCCATACCACCGCAGGTAGTCCTCGAGGCGCGACGACCAGTAGGCGGCGGTGTGTTCGCCGGGGGCCGTGCTCCACGCGTAGGGGACGTCGAGGTCATCCAACGCGGCGGCCAGTTCGAGGGCACCGGCGCGCGACGTGTCTCGTTCGGCGATGTCGATCCACAAGGCGGGTAGCACGCCGGCCGACCGGGCGGCGTCGATCCATCCTCCCAGGTGGTACAGGTCCGGCGGCAGGACGGCCGGGCTGTGCAGGCCGATCGCCCCGAAGACCTCCGGGTGCTTGAGGCCGATGCGCAGCGCCCATCCCGCGCCGCGCGACAGACCGCCGATGGCGGTCGTGGCGCGGGAGCCTTCGCCCGAATAGGTCGAGCGGATGTGCGGGACCAGATGGTCGACCACTGCCGACTCGAAGTCGAGCCCCTTCCGCTCCCAGGGCAGAACGATGACCAGCGGCGGGATCGCCCCGTCGCGAATCAGCCCGTCGGCGGTCTCGTCGATGCCGATCTCGTCCCACTGGCTGTCGGTGAAGAGCAGCCCGTGCAGGAGAACCAGCAGGGGGTATCCCGCGGGGCCCTGGCGGTCGTAACACGGCGGAAGGTAGACCCGGTATGGGATGCTGCGCGGCAGGTCGGCGTCGACGTACTCCTCGACGATGATCTGGCCGGGCCGCCGCAGGCAGGCGAGCGTCGTGGGCGTCGGGCTGGGAGCGGGGGTGGGCGAGGTGGTCGAGGTCGGGAGTGGCGAGGCGGTGGCGGGTGGCAGGGAGGCTGGCGGCCGGGCCGGGGTGCACGCGGCGAGAAGCGAGGCGGCAAGCGAGGCGAGAATGGATCGTCTCACGATAGACAAACCCCGCCGGACTGCCGCCGAAGGCGGCAGGGCGGCGGGGGCGCCTGTTGGGGAAAGTGTAGTCACGGAGGGGGATGGGGTCAAGCACGCCGATATAGAATCGGGGCCGCGGCCGAGATGCATCGCCGGCAGATCATCGTTGCCTGTCTCCTCCTCGGCGGGATCGTCCAGGCGGTAACACTCGCCCGGTCGTACCTGGCTCCGCTGTGGCAGTCCATCTCGCCGGCGTGGGGTCGTCCCGCGATCGATCGCGGCGCGGCGATCGCCTTCGGAGGCGAGGTCGCCGCCTACCTGGCGTTTGTGCGCGAGCGTGTCCCGGAGGGTTCGACCGTTGTCATCCCTCCGGAGGACGTCGATCAGGTTCTTGGGCACGTCGGACTGATGTCCTACTTTCTCGGCCCCCGGCAAGTTGTCGACTGCCCATCTGGTGAGCCTGTTGAGCCCTGCGTCCGGGAGCTCAGGGGCAAGACCACCTTCATCCTGCGTGTTCGGGACTTCCCGCCGCCTCAGGCCGCGGCCAGCTCGAAACAACTGATCGCCTTCACGGACTCCCTGGGGGTTTACGCCCCGCGAGCCGGCCCATGAGCGACCGAGATTTGCTTGTGGCTCTGGGCTCGACCCTGGTCGTGCTCGTCCTGTTCGGTGCGGTGGGGACCAGCTTCGTCCGGCTGGTCTTGGGACGATGGTCGGCTCCCGACATCCTCGCGTACGCGATCCCCATCGGCATGGGCTGCTTCACCTTTGTCGTGTTTCTTGCGGGTTGGGCCGGCGTCCCGTATACGCCGCTCGCCCTGGGATTGATCTCGGGTGGATCGATGCTCGCCCTCACGCTCGGGGCCAGGGCCGCTCGCCCCCACCAGGAACGCGCGTCGCCGCTCACGGCTCGCCAGGACTTCGTTCCCCTGGTGCTGATCGCGATGCTGACCGCTGCCGCCGGCGCCCTCTCGGTCGCCCGGTCGTATTCGACGTGGGACGCGATGGCTATCTACGCATCCAAGGCCTACGGGATGGCCGACGAAGGGAGCCTGCTCGCAGCCGCCCGCTGGGGGAGTCATGGACTCGAGTATCCGATGAACCTGCCGCTTGGGATCATGGCCTTTCGCGTCGCCGGAGCGGAGTCGCTTCCCGGCTCGAAGGCTCTCTTCCCGTTGGTCTTCGGTTCGACTCTTGCTGCAACGTGGGGGCTTTTCCGCCAGCGCCAGGCGCACCCGTGGTTGAGTGCCGGCAGCGTCCTCGTGCTCGGCACGATCCCCGTTCTGTTCGAGCACGGGACCAACGGCTACGCCAATCTTCCCTTTTCGTTCTTTCTGGTCTTCGGGATCCTCACGTTGGTTGAGGGCCGCGCGGAAGGCGAAGATCGACGCCAGTTCCTTGGAGGCTGTCTGTTGGCGTTGGCCGTCTGGACGCGGCCGGAGGGATCCATTCTGGTGGGCCTCGTGCTTCTCGCGGTCGAGACTGCGGATCGCCTGCTCAAGACCGGCTGGAACCGAAGTCGAGCCTACCTCCTTCCGCCGCTCGTCGTGACCGTGACCTGGCTCGTCTTTCAGCGTTCGGTGGGGATCGAAGCGGAGATGACATCGATGGCCCGGAATGTCTTGGGGAGCCTGCGCGAAGGTGCTACGCATTTAGACGCCGTCTACCGCACCAACCGCTACTTGGCGCATCGGCTCCTGACGCCCGAGGCGTGGGGTCTTGCGACGGCGGTCCTGTTTGCGGGCGCCACGGCCGCCGTGGCTACCCGAGCATGGAGATCCCGACCCCAGCTTTGCATCTACGCCGTCGGCGGGATCGCGGCGTGGGCCGGCATCGTCGGCTTCTACTGGATCGTCTCTTATGGCGCGGACTTGTCGACCTGGCTGGTGACGGGAGGCGACCGGATGTTCCTCCCGGCAGTCCTCCTGCTGCTTCTGGCTTCCCTCGCTTCGCTGACGGAAGCCGCCCGGTCGGCGCGGGGCTAGGTGACATCGAGCAGCGAGAGGCCGAAGCTGGCGAAGATCAACTGGATCCCGGCGACGATCAGCGAAGTGCCCACGATCGCCATCCGCAACGACCGGCTGATATCGTGAAGTGGGCCGAAGGCGAACGCGCTCCAATAGGAGACCGTGGCGAGGATCATCGCCACGCCCGCCAGCACCAGGACCAGGCCGAGGCCCAGGCCTGCCTCGAGAGAGAACAACTCGCGCGCCGAATCGAGCCACCGGCTGGCAGGCAGTACCCCCATGCGGGAGGCGAACCCGCGGGCCAGTAACCCCGTCAGCCAGACTTGAAGGCCGACGACTGCAAGGGAGGAAGAGACGACCAGGCTGTGCACATCGAAGACGATTCGGCCGACGTGCACTGGACCGCGGAGGAGCACGAGCGAGGCGATCGTTCCGATGAGGAAGAGAAGCGCGCCCGGCACGAGCATCAGGCCGGCCGGGCTGAGGAGCAGCAGGAACCGCAGATGCCTCCACCCGTCGCGCCAGGTGCGGAGATGAGGCGGGCGGGAGCGAAGGTCCGGTGAATACGTGATGGGGACCTCCGCCAGGGGAAGGCCGCGCAGCCTTGCGCGGATGATCATCTCGCTGGCGAATTCCATTCCCGGTGTCTTCAGCCGGAGATCGAGGACGGCCTGGCGATCGAATGCCCTCAGCCCGCAGTGAAAGTCGCTCAATCCGGCGCCGAAGAGGAGATTCCCGAGTGCGGTGAGGACCGGGTTGCCAAGATAGCGATGCAGGAAAGGCATGGCGCCTGGCTGAATGATGCCCCGCAGCCTGCTTCCGACAACCAGTTTTGCCCCCTGGCGCAGCTTCTCGAGAAACGCCGGAGCCTGTGAAAAGTCGTAGCTCCCGTCGGCGTCGCCCATCAAGACGAACCGGCCGCGAGCGGCGGCGATTCCCCCCAGCAGTGCAGCCCCGTAACCGCGCACAGGGACATCGATGACCCGTGCCCCCAGCCGCCGGGCAAGTTCCTGGGAGCCATCGTGGCTGCCATTGTCGGCGACGAGAATCTCAAAGGTCTCGACGCCGGCACGTCGAACTCCCTCGTAGGCTCGCTCGATGCAGGTGGGAAGGGCCTGTGCCTCGTTGAGGCACGGCATCAGAATCGTCAGGTCGACAATGGGGGAGTCGCCCTCGTGGGTCACGTGCTACGCAAAATCCGTCGTCGGGTGTCAGATGCCCTGGATTGGTCGATCGGGAAACCTTCTCCCACTGGCCTCTCGCCGGCCTCCTCCGCCTGCGGGAAGAACTCCGGGATCGAGAACGATGATACAGTGCACCCTGCCCGAAAACAACCACGCCGCCCACCAGGGATAGAGGGGGAGATCCCGGATCCACGTTCGGATTCGAAGTCCGTGACGAAGGAAAGCCTGTTCCCACTCTCTCGTCGACCAGTAGTTGAAAGGAAGGTCGACAGCGTGTCTGGCGTTGCCGACCAGGTCCATGAAACGCAAGATCCATCCGGCGGTCCTCGTGTCTCGGGTGTGATCCTTGATCACGATGCAGGTCCGCGCCACCCGTGCCGCCTCCGCGATCACATTCGAGGGCTCGCGTGTGTGATGTAGCACATCGACCAGGAGGACCGCGTCGATCGCCGACTCGGAGTGGGGGAGAGCAGAGCCCACGGCGCGATAGATGGGGAAAGGAGCCTGCCCACGAAGGCGAGAGTCGGTGCCGACGAACCGGAGGTCCGGCCGCAGAGTGAGAATGGCCTGCGCCAAGCGGCCGTCACCGCAACCGACGTCCAGCACCGACGCGTTGCGGGGCAGCAGCGGCTCGAGCCACGTGGCCAGTTGGCGCACCCGCCGGCCGAATACGAACCGCTCATGCAGGATCTCAAGGGGGCGCAGGAGGATCATCGGACCTCACCGGACTTCATGCCCTGTGCCTCGGAGATTCTAACGGCCTGGGCTCCGCGCGGACCCTCGGCCCGATCCACAGACAACAGAGGTATAATCACGTCACCACAATCCAAGCCTTCGGGGCAGGGTGAGGGCCGCAGGGCCCAATTCCCGATCGGCGGTATAGCCCGCGAGCGCTTCGGCGCATGACCCGGTGAGACTCCGGGGCCGACGGTATAGTCCGGATGAGAGAAGGCAGGCCCTCCGCCTAGCGGCCACTCGGCCCGCCCGGCGGCACTCGGCCGCGGCGGACCCCGAAGTGAACTTCCTTCGGGGTCCTTGGTTCCGCCTCGTCGTTCCGGCGAGCGCCGCCGCGCACCCGCGCCCCGCAGGTCTCGATGTGGGGTGTCGCTTCATGGCCGAGCAGGCTCGCCGACCCATCCCGTCGTCTGCAGAGATCCGCCTTCCGCGCGGCCCGGGTTCGGCCGCCCGCCTGGCCTTCTTCGTCGGCCTGGCGACGGCGACGCTCGCCTTCTGGCAGGCCCTTTCGACGTTCGGGGCGCTCCCCGAGTTCCTCCTTCCCCCGCCGGCGGCCGTCGCTGCCCGTCTTCTTCGCTCGATCGCCGATGGGACGCTGCTCCGCCACACCCTCGTCACGCTGTCCGAAGTCTTCGGCGGGCTGGCGCTCGGCGTCGTCCTCGGGACCGCCCTCGGGTATGCCCTGGCCCATTCGCCGCGCGCCGAGCGCATGCTTTCCCCGTACATCGTCGCCTCGCAGGCCATCCCCGTGGTGGCCATCGCCCCGCTGCTGATCATCTGGCTCGGTCCGGGGCGGACATCGAAGATTCTGATCAGCGCCTTGATCGTGTTCTTCCCGATCCTGATCAACACGATCGCCGGCATCCGATCGGTCCCGGCGGACCTGCGCGACCTGATGCGCTCGCTGCGCGCCTCGCGCCGTCAGACGGTCCGCCTGCTCGAAGTGCCTGCCGCGGCGCCGTACCTGCTCGGCGGCCTGAAGATCGGTTCGACGCTGGCGGTCATCGGCGCCGTCGTCGGCGAGTTCGTCGGCGCCGACGAAGGCCTCGGCTTTCTCGTCAACCTCGGACGGGGCCTGTACGACACCTCGCTGGTCTTCGCCGCTTTGCTGGTACTCGTGCTCATGGCGCTGGGCCTGTACGGGCTGACGTCGCTGCTCGAGCGCCGCATCCTGGCCTGGCGTAACAAGGAGAAGGACAACTGACATGCGACCGCCAATCTTCCTCGCCCTCTCGGCGTCCCTCGTGCTCGCCGCCTGTTCCCTCGTCGCGCCGACGCCGACCGGTCCGCTCCGATCCATCCGCCTCCCGATGGGCTACCTGCCCAGCGTGCAGTACGCGCCGTTTTACGTCGCCGAGGCGCGGGGCTACTACGCCGAAGCCGGGCTGGACCTCGAATTCGACTACGCCTTCGAGACCGACGGCGTGCAGCTCGTCGGCGCCGGAGAGCTGCCCTTCTCGCTGGCCTCCGGCGAGCAGGTTCTCCTGGCGCGGGAACGCGGGCTTCCCGTGGTGTATGTCTTCGGCTGGTGGCAGGACTACCCCGTGGCGATCGCCGCTCTCGACTCGGCGGGCATCGACGATCCGGCCGACCTCGCTGGACGGACGATCGGGATTCCGATCCTGGGCGGCGCTTCGTACCTCGGCTATGCCGCGCTGATGGACGCCAACGGCCTCCCGGCCGACGCGGCGCGGCTGTCGGTCATCGGGTTCACCCAGGCCGAGGCGCTGCGGGCCGGTCAGGTCGAAGCGGCCGTGGTCTACGCTAACAACGAGCCGATCGTGCTCGAAAGCGAAGGCCTCCGGCTCGACGTCCTGCGCGTCGCTGACTACGTGACGCTGGCCTCGAACGGGATCATCACCAACGAGACCACGCTGGTCGAGGATCCCGACCTCGTGCGGAGGATGGTCGAGGCCACGCTACGCGGCCTGCGCGACGTGCTGGACGACCCCGAGGCTGCGTTCGCGATCTCCCGCGACTACGTCGAGGGCCTGGAAGGCGAGACGGCCGAGGTGCAGCGACGGGTGCTCGAGGCGTCCATCGAGTTCTGGCGCGCCGACCGCTTGGGGTTCAGCCCTCCGGAGGCCTGGGTCCACATGCAGCAGGTCCTGCTCGAGACGGAGCTGCTGACTTCGCCGCAGGATCTGGCGAATGCCTATACCAACGAGTTCATCCCGTGAGCGGAACGCCGCCGACGCCGATCCTCGAGGCGCATCGCCTGACGAAGATCTACCCGAACGCGCACGAGCCGCTGGTCGTGCTCGAGCGCGTCAGCCTCTCCGTGCCGCAGGGCGCCTTCGTCTGCATCGTCGGGCCGTCCGGCTCCGGCAAGACGACGCTCCTGCGTCTGCTGGCCGGACTGATCCTGCCGACCGAAGGCGAGGTCATCTTCGAAGGCGAACGCCTGGTCCGGCCGCGGCGTCGGATCGGCTTCGTCTTCCAGGAGTCGAACCTGATGCCGTGGCGCACCGCCGTCGACAACATCCGCCTGCCGCTCGAGCTGCAATCCCTGCCGCGGACGGAGCAGGACCGGCGGGCGCGGGTGATGGTCGAACTGGTCGGTCTGGGCGGATTCGAGGCGGCCCTGCCGCGCGACCTTTCGGGCGGCATGGCGCAGCGCGTGGCGCTGGCCCGTGCCCTGGTTCATGAGCCGGACCTGTTGCTGCTCGACGAGCCGTTCGGCGCGCTGGATGCGCTGACGCGTGAGCGGATGGCCTTCGAGCTCCTGCGCATCTGGTCGGCGCGTCCGATCACGGTCGTGATGGTAACGCACTCGATCTCGGAAGCGCTCCTGCTCGGCGACCGGGTGCTCGTGCTCGGTCCGCGGCCGGGGCGGGTGCGCCTCGAGATCGACGTACCATTCCCGCGTCCGCGTACGCTCGATCTGGCGCATACGCCAGCGTTCGGGGAACTTGCCCGCAAGATCCGGGCCAGCCTGTAGCCCCCTCGCCCGGTCGGCAGACGAACAGCAGGGGCACGGCAGACCGTGCCCCTGCTGTTCCGCGAGGCGAGGGCTCTTCTCGTGTTACCCCCCGGCGGCGGCCTTGGCCCGGCGCCGGCGGGCAGCCCGCACGACGAGTCCGAGCGGCAGGCCCACGACGATCAGCAACGGCACACCGCAGATGCCCAGCCAGATGGCGGCATCGGCCAGCCACTGCAGCGAGCGGATGAGCGCCTCGACGGCGGCCTTGACCGTTCCCTGAGGCTGCCAGCCGCCGGTCTCGATCGGCTGCGTTGCCACGTCGGGGATCAGTTCGACGGAGATCGACGAGAAGGCGGCCGACTCTTCGTAGTACTGCATCTGGCCGCGCACCATTTCGATCTCGCCACGCACCCGCACCAGCTCGTTGTACACGGCCAGCACGTCCTGGGTCTTGGTGGCCGTGTCCATGATCTCCATCAACTGGGCTTCGGCCGCCTCCAGGTTTCGCTTCCGCGACTCAAGATCGACATAGGCCGCCGTCACGTCCTCGCCGGTCACGTTTTCGCTGCGCACCTCGACGGCGTCGGCCTTGATCTCCTCCAGGGCATCCTCCAGCCGTTCCGCCGGGACGCGCACCGTGATCGAGGCGCTGTCGGCGACCAAGCCGGCTTCGCCGAACGTCGACTGGTAGATGTAGGACGAGACGACGTACCCGCCCATGCCTTCGGCCATGCGGCGGATGGCCGTCGCCTTCGCCAGGGGGTCGGTGACGACCATCGACAGCGAGGCCGTCTGGACGACAAGGCGTTCCTGGTCGGCGGCCCCAACGGCACCCGCCGACCGGGCCTGTTCCTCGGGGGCGGCACGGTACTCCGGAGCGGCCAGATCCGCCGGAGCGGCGCCGGTCGCCGGCTCGGGGATGCTCGGAAGGCTCAGCGCGCGCGGGGCGCAGGCGGCGAACAGGATGGCGAACAGTCCGAGCAACGTCAGGGCGGCGTGCTTCTTCATGGTGTCCTCCCGGCGGGAATGTCCTCGCCGACGAGTAGACGCCGGGCCCCGCCTAGAGGTTCCCGCTACCACCCGGCGACCAGGCGCATCGCCTGCCGCTCCGGCAGGCCGGCTTGGATCATGCGGTCGCGGACGGCCGCCGTGTCGTACCCGACCCGGCGGGCGAGCCACGTCCCCTGGCGGATATCGAGCACGGCGTACGCTGCGCGCGGGTCCATGTCGCGCGGCTGGCCGACCGAACCGGGATTGAGGATCATGCGCGGGTTGAGCTCGAGCGGCTCGTTCCACGACACCGGCAGGAACACCGCCGGGCCGTCGTCGCTCGCCCGGTGGAAGATCAGCGGCAGATGGGAGTGGCCGATCAGGCAGTAGCTCGTCGAGAAGGCGCCGAAGTTGCCCTCGGCGGTCTTCGTGTCGAGGATGTACTCCCACACCGGCTGTCGCGGGCTGCCGTGCGCCAGGGTGAAATCCTCGAACGTGATCCGGCTCGGCAGCGAGCGCAGGTAGTTGGCATTCTCGGGCAGCAGGTGCTCCATCGTCCAGGCTGCCGCCGCTCCGGCGTCGGAGTTGAAGCGCGACAAGGGGATGATTCCGAGCGCGGCCTGGTCGTGGTTTCCGATCAGGCACAACAAGCCCGGCAGCGATCGCACCCGGTCGATGACCTCGTTCGGGTCCGGCCCGTAGCCGACGAGATCGCCCAGGCACCACACGGCGTCGAACGAGCCGGCGTCGGCCAGCACCGAGTCGAGGGCGGCCAGGTTGGCATGGATATCGGAGATGACCAGGACGCGCATCGGCGGGATGGTATCACGAGGCGCGGAGCATGCAAGCGGCAGGAACGGGGGATGACCGGGGAAGCCCCGGCGGGCCGGGCGTATAATGCCGGCCGCCCATGCCGATCCTGGACGATCGCAGTCTCGAGTTTCTCAGCCACAGCCCGGAACAGACGCGACGGGTCGGCGTGCGGCTGGGCGAGATGCTGCGCCCGGGTCACGTGATCGCCCTCGACGGCGACCTCGGATCAGGCAAGACGACGCTGACCCAGGGCATCGCTCGTGGCTGGGGCGCGCTCGAGTCGGTCACCAGCCCGACGTTCGTCCTGATTAACCAGTACCACCGTGCCGATTCGGATGTGCTGTACCACGTCGACGCCTTCCGGCTGGCCTCGGCCGAGGAGGCGAAGGCGATGGGCCTGAGCGAATTGTTCGATCAGGGCCATATCGTGGTGCTCGAATGGCCGACTCACGTCGAGGGCGTGCTGCCGGAGGAGCGGTTGCGCGTGGCTCTGAGCTGGGTCGACGACTCGCGGCGGTCCTTGCGATTCGAGGCCTTCGGCCCGACCCATCGCCGCCTGCTCGGCGCGTTCCGCAAGGCAGCCTTCGGCGGCTGACGTGCTGCTCGGCGTCGACTCCGCCAGCCAGACCATCGGGCTCGCCGTGACCGACGGCGACCGCATCCTGGCCGAGCAGCTGTGGACGGTGCGGCGACCGGCGTCGATCGAGCTGGCGCCGGAGTGCGCCAGGCTGCTGCGGCGAATCGGGTTGACAGAGAGCGAGCTGACCGGGCTGGCCCTGACCATCGGCCCGGGTTCGTACTCGGGCCTGCGCATCGGACTGGCCTTCGTCAAGGGGCTGGCGCTGGGCCGCGGCCTGAAGGTCGTGGCCGTCGGAACGCTCGATCTGCTGGCGGCGGGACAGCCCGGTCGCGCCGAACCGATGCTGGCCGTGATGCACGCCGGACGCGGTCGATGGTCGGTCGCATGGTACAAATGGGGGAAACGCGGCTGGTCCTCCGAAGGCGAGCCGTTCGTCGTCGATCGCGCCGGCCTGGTGGGCGCGGTGACGGGCGCGGCGTACGTCTGCGGGGACCTCGGGCCGGAGGAGCGAAAGGCGCTGGCCGCGATCCCGCACGTCGTCGTCGCGCCGCCGGAGCTGTCGTACCGGCGTCCGGCCGTCCTGGCACAAATCGGATGGGAAGGCCTGCGCACGCGGAAGGCGAGCGATCCGTTGCGGCTCGTCCCCCGCTACGAGTCGGCGTGAAGACGCTGCCGCCGGGGATCGTCCTGCGCGGCATGCGCCTCGACGACGTCCCGGCCGTGGCGGCCATCGACCGGGAATCGTTCCCGCTGCCGTGGTCGGAGAGCAGCTTCCGCCACGATCTGACGGCCAATCCCGCGGCGCACCTGATCGTCGCCGAGGACGCCTCCGGCGGCGTGCGGCGGATCGCCGGCTACGCTGGATACTGGCTGGTCGTGGATGAGGCGCACCTCAGTACGCTCGCCGTGGCACCGGCCTGGCGGCGACGCGGGGTCGGCGAACACCTGCTGCGTCACGCCATGGACCTAGCGGCGCGGCAGGGGGCGGGGATGATGACGCTCGAAGTGCGGGTCTCCAACGTGGCGGCGCGCACGCTGTACCGCAAGCTGGGCTTCCGCGTCGTCGGGCGGAGGCGACAGTACTACAAGGACAACCTCGAGGACGCCATCCTGATGACCCGTGAGCCGCTCCATCATGGCTGACGCGACGGCGGCCGAAGCCGAGCTCCAGGCTCTAGCGGAACGCGTGCGGAGCTGCACCGACTGCCGCCTGCATCAGGCGCGCAAGCTGGCCGTTCCCGGCGAAGGGCCGGTGAACGCCACGGTGATGTTCATCGGCGAAGGACCGGGGTTCCATGAGAACGAACAGGGGCGGCCGTTCGTCGGCGCCGCCGGCCGGCTCCTGGAGGAGTTGTTGGCGTCGGTCGGTCTGACGCGCCAGCAGGTGTTCATCTGCAACGTCATCAAGTGTCGCCCGCCGGGGAATCGCGATCCGCTGCCGGACGAGATCGACGCTTGCGCCCCGTACCTCGACGAGCAGATTCGGCTCGTCAACCCGCGCATCCTCGTCACGCTCGGCCGGTTCTCGATGGCGCGCTTCTTCCCAGGCGCGCGCATCAGCGCCGTCCACGGCCGGGCGCGCACGATCGGCGGCCGGACGGTGGTGGCGATGTACCACCCGGCGGCGGCCCTGCACCAGCCGTCGCTGCGGGCGACGGTCGAGGCCGATTTCGCCGCGTTGCGTCCGCTGTTGGCGGCGGCCGAAGCCCCGGCCGCACCGTCGCCGGCGCCCGATCCGACGCAACTCAACCTGTTTTGACGGGGACGACGAGCATGTCGACAACTCGCTCCGCCTGCCTCGCCGGACGACCACCGGCCCCCGGGGCCATCGAGGACCGTCGCGATGGAATCGTCTGAGGCGCGGCTGCCGGCCGCAGCCCGCTCGCTGATCGACCGCTTCCGGGAGCGCCAGGCGCGGGTCGGCGTCGTCGGCCTGGGGTACGTCGGCCTGCCGCTGGCGGTGACGCTGGCCGAGGCCGGTTACACCGTCATCGGCGTCGACCTCGATGCGGGCAAGGTCGAGTCCATCCGCCGCGGCCGGAGCTACGTCGAAGACGTGCCGTCGGCCACGGTGGCCGATTTGGTCCAGCGGCAACGGCTGACGGCCTCGACCGACTTCGCCAGCCTGGCCGGGGCCGACGGCGTCAGCATCTGCGTTCCGACGCCGCTGCGCAAGACCGGCGATCCCGATCTGTCGTTCATCGTCTCGGCCGCCGAGGCGCTGCGGCCCGTCCTGCATCCGGGGATGGTCGTGATCCTCGAGTCGACGACCTATCCCGGGACGACGCGCGAGCTGGTGCTGCCGGCGCTCGAAGCGACCGGGCTGCACGTCGGGCAGGATCTGTTCCTGGCCTTTTCCCCGGAGCGGGTCGACCCCGGGCGATCGGACTGGACGACGAAGAACACTCCCAAAGTCATCGGGGGAGTGACCCCGGTGTGCACCGAGGTCGCCGCCAGCCTGTACGGAGCTGCGATGACGAGCATCGTGCGCGTGTCGTCGGCGGAAGTGGCCGAAATGACCAAGCTGCTCGAGAACACCTTCCGCGCCGTCAACATCGCCATGGTCAACGAGATGGCGCTGATGTGCGACCGGCTGGGGATCGACGTCTGGGAGGTCATCGACGCCGCCGCCTCCAAGCCCTTCGGCTTCATGCGCTTCACGCCCGGGCCCGGGCTGGGCGGGCACTGCATCCCGATCGATCCGCTCTACCTGTCGTGGAAACTGAAGCAGGTGAAGTACAACGCCCGCATCATCGATCTGGCGAGCGAGATCAACACCAACATGCCGCGCTACGTCGTCGAACGGGTGCAGGACGCGCTCAACGATCGCGGGCGGGCGCTGCGCGGGTCACGCCTGCTTGTCGTGGGCGTCGCCTACAAGCCCGATATCGGCGACACACGCGAATCGCCCGGCCTGGACGTTATCGGGTTGCTGCGCGACAAGGGCGCCGTCGTCGAGTACTTCGATCCGCACGTCCCGTCCATCGAGCACGAGGGCTGGGGCCTGACGTCGGTGGCGGATCTCACGGCGGCGGCGCGCGCCGCCGACTGCGTCGTGATCATCACCCACCACTCGGACATCGACTACGGCGCGCTGGTCGAAGCCGCAGCGTTGATCTTCGACACGCGCAACGCCGTCGGCAGCGCCGGCGTGCGGAGTCCCAAGGTCGTCCGACTCTGATGGCCGACTACCTGGTGACGGGTGCGGCCGGATTCATCGGCGCCGCGCTGGCCGAGCGCCTGGCGACGGACGGGCACCGGGTCACCGGCCTCGACAACCTCAACCACGCCTACGACCCGCGATTGAAAGAGTGGCGCCTGGCCCGTCTGCGCGCCCTGCCCGGGTTCACCTTCCACCAGGTCGACATCACCGACCGGGCGGCGCTGGAGGCCGCGCTCGGCGACGGCCGCTTCGAGGCCGTCTTCAACCTGGCGGCGCGCGCCGGGGTTCGGCCGAGCCTGAAGCACCCGGCGCTCTACTTCGAGAGCAACGTCGCCGGCGCGCTCCATCTGCTCGACGCCGCCCGCGCCCGCGGCGTGGCCAAGTTCATCCAGGCCTCGACCTCCAGCCTGTACGGCGCGCACAACCCGCGGCCCTTTGCGGAAGACGCCGACACCTCGCGACCGCTCTCGCCGTACGCCGCCTCCAAAGGCGCCGCCGAGATGTTGTGCCACGCCTATCACCACCTGTACGGCCTCGACGTGACGATCCTGCGCTATTTCACCGTCTACGGCCCGGCCGGGCGGCCCGACATGAGTCTGTTCCGGTTCATCCAGCGCCTGGCGGAGGACCGGCCGCTCGTCGTCTACGGCGACGGGCGGCAGGAGCGCGACTTCACGTACCGCGACGACATCGTGGCCGGGACCGTCGCCGCGCTGCGGCCGCTGGGGTTCGCCGTGATCAACCTCGGGAGCGACCAGCCGCTGGCGCTGCTCGACGTCATCTCGCGGCTCGAGCGCTTGCTTGGCCGACGCGCCCGGATCGAGTTCCGGCCCGAAGCCCCGGCCGATGTGCGCGCAACCTGGGCCGACATCCGCCGCGCCGGGGAGCTGCTCGGATGGCAACCGAGGACCTCGATCGAGGACGGCTTGGAGCGGACCGTGGCCTGGTACCTCGCCGAGCGGTCGTGGGCCAGCACGGTCGAGACCTCCGATTGAGCGGTGCCGAGGACGCATGCTCCTGAAAGACCTCGCTTCGCGCGCCGCGGCCAACCCCCTGCTGCGACGCGTCCTGCGAAATTCGGGCTACCTGCTCTCGGCCAACGTCCTGGCGACGGGCGCCAGCATGCTCCAGGGAGCGCTGGCGGCGCGCCTGCTGGGCGTCGAAGGGCTGGGAGTCGTCGGCCTGGTCACCGACTTCGCCAGCAACGTCAATCGGCTGACGTCGTTTCGTATGGGGCAGCTCGTCGTGCGCTACGTCGGCGAGTTCTCGGCGGCCGACGAGCACGAGCGGGCGGCGGCCGTGTTCAAGGCGGCCGGGTTGTTCGAACTCGCCAGTTCGCTCGTCGCCGTCGCGTTGATCGTGGCGCTGGCGCCCTTGGCGGCGATCGTCCTCACGCACGACGCTTCGTTTGCGCCGCTCTTCGTCCTGTACAGCCTCGCCATCCTGGCCAACCTGACGAACGAGAGCTCCACTGGCCTGCTGCAGTTCGGCGATCGGTTCGCCCTGCTGGCGCGGGTCAGCGTGGCGCAGAGTCTGGGCACGCTGGCGCTGATGGGCGCGGCCTTCGCCGCCGGCGGCGGCTTGGCGGAGGTTGTGCTGGTGTACACGCTGGGCAAGGCGTCCGGGGCCATCGCCGTATCGGTGCTGGCCGTGCTCGAGGCGCGCCGGCGCTGGGGCGGCGGCTGGTGGAGGGCGCCGCTGGCCGGTCTGGCCCGCCGCTGGCGGGAGATGGCGCGCTTCGCCACCAGCACCAACCTCGCCACGACGATCACGCTCGTCACCCGCGACAGCGAGTTGTTGTGGCTCGGCGCGCTCAGCGACCCGATCCAGGTCGGGTACTACAAGATCGCCCGCGCCCTGACCAACGTTGTCTTCCTGCCGGTCGAGCCGATGATCAGCACGACCTACCGCGAGACTTCGGTCGAGGTGAGCCATCGCCGCTGGGGCAACGTACGCTACTTGCTGCGCAGCGGCAGCCTGCTCGCCGGCGCCTGGACGCTGGTCTCGATCGCGGGCCTGGCCGTCTTCGGGCCGTGGGTCATCCGCCTGGTCTACACCGGTGCGTTCTTGCCGGCGTATCCGGTGCTGCTGGTCCTGCTGCTCGGGGTGGGGGTGGTCAATGTGTTCTACTGGAACCGCTCCCTGCTGCTCCTGCTCGGTAAGCCGCACCTGCCGAACTGGGTCCACGCCGCGTTCGGCGTCGTGAAAATCGCCGGCTCGATCCTGTGGGTGCCGGTCGGCGGCGCGATGGCGATGGCGGCGATGCTGAGTGGCTACTTCGCCGCCACGACGGCGGCCCTGGTGCGGACGTCGCTGGTCGTCCTGCGGCGGGCGGAAGCGGCGATGGCACGCACCTCGGAGGCGTGAACGGTGCGCATCGCTTGCCTGGCCGTATCGCGCATTCCGTCGCGCTCGGCCAATTCGATCCGGGTGATGAAGGTGGCCCAGGCGCTTGTGCGGCTCGGCCACGAGGTCGACCTGTGGTACCCGGGCCGCCGGCCGGCGCCGCCATGGGCCGACCTGCGCCGGCACTATGGGTTGTCGGTGGAGTTCCGCCTCCACCCGACGCCCGGCCTGTCTGGCCTGCGGCGCTGGGATACGAGCCTGCGCGCCGTCGTCGAGAGCTCGCGCCGCGCGCCCGATCTGTTCTACGTCTGGTCCTACCAGGCCGCGGCCGCGCTGTCCGTCCTGGGCCGGCCCACGCTCTTCGAGATCCACGACCGGCCGGCGGGCGCCTTCGGCCCGCTGCTCTTCCGACTCTTCCTGCGCGGAGGCGGAGCGCGACGCCTGCTGGTCATCACCGACGCCCTCCGCGCCTGGCTCGCCACGCGATACGGCGCGCCGCTGCGGGAGCCGTTCGTCGTGATCACGCCGAGCGGCGTCGATCTCGAGCCGTATGACGATCTGCCCGAGCCGGAGGAGGCGCGGCGCCGTCTCGGCTGGCCGCAGCGCCTGACCGTCAGCTACACGGGTCACCTCTATCCGGGACGGGGGCTCGACCTGTTGACCGAGCTGGCGCGCCGCAACCCGGAGGTGGCGTTCGTGTGGGCCGGCGGCGAGTCGAACGCCGTCGACGCCTGGCGACGGCGCCTCGCCGACCAACGGATCGCCAACGTGAGGCTGCTTGGCTTCGTCCCGCAGGTCGACCTGCCGCTGATCCATGCCGCCAGCGACGTCCTGGTGATGCCGTACGAACACGCCATCGCGGTGAGCAGCGGAGGCGACACCTCGGCTTTCGCCAGCCCGATGAAGGCGTTCGAGTATCTCGCCGCCGGACGCGCCCTCCTCTCCAGCGACTTGCCCGTCCTGCGCGAAGTGCTCGACGACGAGAACGCCATCCTGCTTCCCCCGCAGGCCGTCGACGCGTGGGACGCCGCCTTGCGCCGCGTGGCGTCCGATCCGGAGCAGCGGGCGCGGCTCGGCCGTCGGGCGCGGCAGGAGGCGCGGCGGTACTCGTGGCTCGAACGGACGCGGCGGGCGATCGAAGGGCTCGGGCCGCGAGCCGACGGAGAGAGAGGGCGATGAGCCGCCGCCTCTCGCTCGCCTCGACGGTCGGCCTTGCCGTGGCGCTCGTCGCGGCGCTGCAACGCCTCGTCCTGTGGCTGACCTACGCCCCGATCCGTTACGGCGATACCGGGTCCTATTTCCGGTCGGCGGACGTGCTGCGTCGCTTGACTCTGACCGGCTACGACGGGACGCGCGTTCCGGGGTATCCGGCCTTCGTCGCGCTCCTCGGAATCGACGAGCAGAGGGTCTTCGTCGGGCAACTCGTGCTCGGATGGCTGATCACGATGATGCTCTTCGCCCTCGCCCTGCGCACCACGGGCCGCGCCTGGGCGGCGGCCGCGGCGGCCTTCGGGTACACACTCATTCCTGGTCTGTTCCTGTTCGAAGCCAACCTCCTCACCGAAACGCTCACCGCCTTCCTTCTCGTGCTCACCTTCTTCCTTCTCGATCGCGTCGAACGGTCAGCGAGGGCGAGCATTGGCTGGGCGTTCGCCCTTGGCCTGGCGGTCGGCGCCGCCGGGCTCGTTCGCATCCTGTTCTATCCGCTGACGGTCTGGCTTCTTCCTTTCGTCTGGATCGCCGGGAGGTCCTCCTGGCCTCGGCGCATCACGCGCACCGCCGCGTTCTTGGCGCCGGCTCTCGCCCTGCTCGCCGGCTGGGTCGGCTACATCTACTCGACCTACGGGTTCCTGGCCCCGACGACGATGGGCGGCTACAACCTGGTGCAGCACGCCGGGGTGTTCTTCGAATACCTGCCGGACGAGGAGGCGGTCATCCGCGACACGTACCTCAAGTACCGCGACGCCCGGCTGGCCGAGCGGGGCGACCAGACCAATACCATCTGGGAGGCCATTCCCGAGCTGACCGAGGTCAGCGGTCTTGGTTTCTACGACCTGTCGCGCGAGATGCAGCGGCTCTCGCTGAAACTGATCCGCGAGCACCCCGACTTGTATCTCAGGAACGTGGTCGAGGGCTGGGTGGACTTCTGGAAGGCGCCGGTCTACTGGGAGCCGTCGGCGATGCGGCCTTCGGCGTGGGCGGAGGCGATGCGCCTGTGGGCTGCGGCCGGGCGGGGGCTGTCGCTGGCCTCGAACCTGGCCTTCCTGCTGCTGAGCGCCCTGATCGTGGTTCGCTTCCGCCGCACCCGCGGGTTGTGGCAGGATCGCACGTGGCTCGCTCCATGGGGCATGGTGTGGCTCACGTCGATCGTGCAGACGATCGCCGACCACGGGGACAACCCGCGCTTTCTGGTACCCTTGCAGGCGATCGTGACCTACGTGGTCCTCCGCACCCTCGCATTCGTCGTTCGCATCGATCGACGCAGGCCATGAAGGAATCCACTCGGCTCCCTCCCTGGGCGACGGCTCCATGGATCGCCGGCGCCCTCACCGGCCTGCTCATCGCGTCGGTCGATCGTCCACAGCCGGCGGGCTGGGCGGCGTACGCCGCCTTCGGCGCCGTCTGCGGGGGACTGGCGGGTTCGCTGTGGCGATCCGTCGTCGGCGCGGAGCGGCCGCGCCTTCTTCAGGCGGCCTTGCTGTCAGCGCTCGGACTGCGATTGGCGCTCGGCCTGGCGTGGGGCAGCCTGCTCCCGGCGTACGGCAACGACGTCCCCCACCATGCCGCAGGGTTCTTCTTCCCCGACTCGTTCGTGCGCGACCGATCGGCGTGGACGATCGGCCGCACCGACGCCAGCCTCCTCGAGTCGTTCGACGACGCCAAGGGCGACCAGTACGGGAGCCTTCTCTTCGTGACGGCGATGGTCTATCGCCTGTTCGGTCCGGAGGTGGATCGGACGGCGATCGTGACGGCGCTGGCGGCCGCCTTCGGGGCACTGGCGGTCGTCCCGACGTGGGGCTTCGTCCGACGAGTGTTCGGGGTGGGTGCCGCAGGAATCGCGGCATGGTGGGTCGCGCTGTATCCCGACGCCGTCCTGCTTGGCTCGCAACCGATGCGCGAGCCGTTCGTCCTGGCCGGCATCGCCGCCGCGCTGTACGGGTACGGCCTGATCCGCGGCGTCGAGGCGGGATCGGCAGCCCGCGGCGGCGTCCGGGCGGGCCTCGGGTGGATCGCCGGTGGGTGTCTGCTCGGTCTGATCGTCTCGCCTCCGTTCGGTGCTGCGACGGCCGGTCTGGTCGGTCTGGCCTGGGTCTGGGAGGGGCGCGGGGGACGACGGACGTCGACGGTGGTGCTGAGCGCCCTGGCATTGTTGTGCGCCGTGGCGCTGGCGCTGACGATCCGTGCCTGGGCGATCGAAGGAGGGGCCACCGGCGCGGGAGGGGCGCTGAGCTGGTGGGTCGCAGGAGTCTCGTTCGAACTGAGCGAGCTGGCGCGAGCGTCCGGGTGGGTCCAGGTGATCTTCGGTCAGACGCCGGCATGGTCTCACCCTCTACTGGCGACAGCCTACGGACTCCTCCAGCCGTTCCTCCCGGCTGCTCTGGCCGACAACAGCGGCGTCGCCCTGATGCGCCTCGTGATGATCTGGCGCGCCCTGGGATGGTTCCTCGGTCTGCCTGTCCTGCTCTACGCGCCCTTCGCTTCGATCCGGCGAGAAGGCATGCGGAGTCCGTCGACCTACTTCACCATCGTCATCCTGGTCGCCTCCTTGCTGATCTCGTATCGCTTCGCAGGCGACCAGTGGGACAGTCCCCGCTACCGCACCGCGCTCCTGCCGTTCCTCGCCTCGCTGGTGGGATGGGCGTGGGCGGAGGCCCGGTCGCGCCGCGATCGCTGGCTGGCGTGGGCCTACTTCCTCGTCGCAATCGAGTCTCTCGTCGTTGGCTGGTGGTACGCCGGCCGCTACTACCACATCCCGCGGTTGAGCCTGTTTCGCACGGTCGGGATTGCCGCCGTGCTCGGGGCGCTTCTCATCGTCCTCGCTTTCCTGGTCGAACGGGGCCGACGACCGGCGCTTGACGGTCCGGCCGGGGATGTATAATTCAGCGACTGAATATTGGATCGGGAGTCGACCATGCCGAAGGCACTGATCACGGGAATCACGGGGCAGGACGGCTCCTACCTGGCCGAGCTTCTCCTGAGCAAGGGCTACGAAGTCCACGGCCTGATCCGCAAGGCGAGCACGTTCAACACCGAGCGAATCGAGCACGTCTACCAGGACCCGCACGACCCGGCGGCGCGGCTCTTCCTGCACTACGGCGATCTGACCAACGCCGAGCAGCTGACGAATCTGATCCACAGCGTGGCCCCCGACGAGATCTATCACCTCGGTGCCCAGTCGCACGTCATGGTCTCGTTCGAGATGCCGGAGTACACCGGCTCGGTGACCGGGCTCGGCACGACGCGCATCCTGGAGCGCATTCGCCGGGCGGGCGTCCGGGCGCGCTACTACCAGGCTTCTTCCAGCGAGATGTTCGGCAGCGCTCCGGCGCCCCAGTCAGAGACGACGCCCTTCGAGCCGCGCAGCCCGTACGCCATCGCCAAGCTGTACGGCTACTGGATGGCGCGCAACTACCGCGAGGCCTACGGGATGTTCGCCGTCAACGGGATCCTGTTCAACCACGAGAGCCCGCGGCGCGGCGAGACGTTCCTGACACGCAAGGTGACCCGCGCCATCGCCCGCATCAAGGCCGGGCTGCAGCGCAAGGTCTTTCTCGGCAACCTCCAGGCGCGCCGCGACTACGGCTATGCCCCGGAGTACGTCGAAGCGATGTGGGCCATGCTCCAGCTCGATCGACCGGAGGACTTCGTCCTGGGCACGGGCGAGGCGCCGACGATCGAGGAGGTCGTGGCCGAGGCCTTCGCCTACGCCGGCCTCGACTGGCGCGAGCACGTCGAGATCGACCCGCGCTATTTCCGCCCGACGGAAGTCGACCACCTGCGGGCCGACGCCGGGAAGGCGCGCCGCCTGCTGGGCTGGGACCCGAAGATCACCTACCGCGACCTGGTGCGGATCATGGTCGACGCCGACATGGAGGCCATCGGGCTCCAGCCTCGCGGCGAAGGCGTGGCGTTGCTGCGGAAGCACTTCGGCGAGTGGCATCGCTGGGAGAACAGCGTCCGGCCGGTGCTCCAGGGCGCGCGGTCGGGCGTCGACTAGGCGCCGCCGTGGACGTCTCGGTCGTCATCCCGGTCCTCAACGAACGCGACAACCTGGCGCCGTTGCATCAGGCGCTGCGCGAGGCGCTCGCCGGCCGAGAGGCGGAACTGATCTTCGTCGACGACGGCTCGAGCGACGGGAGCGCCGAGGCGCTCGAGGGCCTCGCCCGGCGCGACCCGCGCCACGTGCGGGTCGTCGAGCTGCGGCGCAACTTCGGGCAGACGGCGGCCATCGCCGCCGGCATCGACCACGCCGCCGGCGAGGTCGTCGTCCTGATCGATGCCGACCTGCAGAACGACCCGGCCGACATCCCGATGATGCTCGACAAGATCGGCGAAGGCTACGACGTCGTCTCCGGCTGGCGTGTGCGCCGGCGCGACGCGTTCCTGACCCGCACCCTGCCGTCGCGCCTGGCCAACGGACTGATCTCGTGGGTGACGGGCGTCGCCCTGCACGACTACGGCTGCACGTTGAAGGCCTACCGGCGCGAGGTGCTCGAAGGATTCCGCCTGTACGGGGAAATGCACCGCTTCATCCCGGCCTACGCCGGCGCCGTCGGGGCGCGCATCGTCGAGGTTCCCGTCCAGCACTACCCGCGGCGTCACGGGAAGACCAAGTACGGTCTGGGCCGGACGCTGAAGGTCGTGCTCGATCTGCTGACGGTGAAGTTCCTCGTCTCCTACGCCAACAAGCCGATCTACCTGTTCGGCGGCACCGGGCTGGTGCTGATCGTGCCGAGCCTGGCGGTGCTGGCGGTGCTGCTCGTGCGGCGTCTGACGGAGAACGTCTCGGTCACGCGCTCGCCGCTGTTCCAGACGGCGACGATGTTCATCCTGCTGGGATTTCAGTCGATCCTGATGGGTCTGATCGCCGAACTCCTTGTCCGCACTTATCACGAATCACAGGCCAAGCCGACCTACTCGGTGCGGCGCGTCCTCAACGCGCGCCGCCGCTGAGCCGTGCGCGGACGGCAGAGGCTCTCCTGGCAGGCGGTGCTGCGGCCGGTGGTCTCGGCCATCGGTCTGGCCCTCCTGTTCTACCTGCTGACGAGGCAAGACTGGGACCGAATCCGCGGACTCGTCGCTGGAATCGGCTGGCCGCGCCTCCTCCTTTCGCTGATGCTGATCCTCATCTCGCGCCTGGCCGTCGCCGGCCGGTGGCACATCCTGCTGCGCGGCGTCGGTGTCCCGGTTCGCCTTCGGGAAACGCTCGAGATCACCTTCGCCGGGTTGTTCGCGGCGAATTTCCTGCCGACGACCGTCGGCGGCGACGTCGTCCGACTGGCCGGCGCTTTCCAACTTCGAGCGGATCGTGCCGTGACGACCGCATCGTTGATCGTCGATCGCCTGGTTGGGATGGCGGGGATGGCCTTGGCGCTGCCGGTCGGGCTGCTGCACCTCGGGGGAGTGCTGACCTCCGCCCCGGTCGCTCGCTTCCGCGAGGTAGGCGACGCGGTCTCGGTTGCGGCGATCCCCTGGCTCGCTTGGCCCGTGGCGAAGATCCGCTCTGCCGCGCGCCGCGTGTGGAGCGCGCTGGGCCTGTGGCTGCGGCGGCCGGCCTGGCTGGGCCTCTCCCTCGTGAGCACACTGGTCCACATGACATTTCTGTTCGGGACGATCCAGGTGTTGCTGGCCGGGATGGGCGAAGGACGGGGTTTCATCCAGGTCGCCGGCGCCTGGAGCCTGGTCTATTTCATCACCCTGTTTCCCTTCTCAGTGAACGGGCTCGGAGTCCAGGAGCTGGCGTTGACGGCCGTCTTCAGCGGGGCGCTGGGGGTCTCCGGCGGAGCGACTCTCGTCCTGGCGGTGACGATACGCGTCGTGATGATGCTGGCCAGCCTCCCGGGAGCCTTGTTCCTGGGAAGAATGCTGCCGGAGGCACGGCAGGTGCGCGTCACCGAGGACGTACGCTGATGGCGCCTCGGCCTTCCCCCGCCCGAAGCGCGGCATCCGGATGCGCATCCTCGTTCTGAACTATGAGTTCCCGCCGGTCGGGGGAGGGGGCGGCCGGGCAAGCGCCGACCTGGCCGAGGCGCTCGCCGCGCGAGGGCACGACCTGCGCGTCCTGACGTCCGCCGTTCCGGGGCTCAAGCACTCGACGACCGCCGCCGGGGTCGAAGTGACTCGCCTGCGGACGGGAAGACGATCGGCCAGCCGGGCCGGCTTCATGGAGATGATGGGGTACGTGCTGACCGCCGCGCCGCGGGCCGCGGGCGTGGCGCGACGCTGGCCGGCCGACGTGATTCACGCGCACTTCGCGGTTCCCACCGGCGCCGCGGCGTGGATCTCATCCCGATGGTCCGGCCGGCCCTACGTGCTGACCGTTCATCTAGGCGACATACCGGGCGGCGTCCCGGAGAAGACCGAGCGCTGGTTCCGCTGGGTGGGCCCGCTGACGCCGCCGATCTGGAAGGGCGCGGCCCGCCTCGTCGCCGTCAGCGACTACACGCGGCGGCTGGCCTCGGAGGCCTATGGCGTGCAGGCGGAGGTGATTCCGAACGGCATCGACCTCAGCCGCAGACGGCCCCGGGCTGTCGCCGCCGGCGATCCGCCGCGCATCGTCTTCGCCGGCCGGTTCCAGCCCCAGAAGAACCCGGTCTTCCTGGTCGATCTTCTGGCCCAGGTGCGCGACCTCGCATGGACGGCGGTGCTGGTCGGCGACGGTCCCCTGCGCGACGAGGTCGAGGGGCACGTGCGCCGAACGGGCCTCGACGGCCGCGTCCGGTTGACGGGATGGTTGCCGGCCGAGCAGGCCGAGGAACAGATCGCGATCAGCGACTTGTTGTTGATGCCATCACGCGCCGAAGGACTTCCCGTCGTGGCCCTGCAAGCCCTGGCCCACGGTCTGGCGATCGTCGGCAGCCGCGTCGGGGGCCTGAGCGAACTGATCGTCGACGGCCAAAATGGTTACGGCCTGCTTCCCGACGACGCCCCCGGCTTCCGCGACGCTCTCCGCTGTTGCCTGTCGGACCGGCAGACGCTATCGCGCATGAAGGCCACCAGTCACGGGATGGCCGTCCGCTTCGATCTGAATCGCGTCGCCGACGCCTACGAGGCGCTGTACCGCCAGGTGGTCGCTGGGTGAACGCGTCGGTGTCGTTTCGCTTTCACGGGCTCGCCCATCTGAGCCTGACGACCGACGACCCCCGCGCCCGCCGCTTCTTCGAGGCGGAGTACGGCCGATTCGGCGAGACCGCCGCGACGGCCGACGCCTCGGTCCGTCTCGAGTGGACAGGCGGGCTTTCCAGCCGAAGCGGGCTGCGCTCGCACAGCCACAAGGTTCTGGCGCGATGGGCGTATCGGATCGGCCTCGACGGCCAGGGCGCACACATCGAGGCGCAAGGGAACGGGTGGGCGATCCCGATGGTCCACCACATGCTGGTCCACCCGGCTCTGCGCTGGACGGTCAGTCAGCGCGGAACACTTCTGCTGCACGCGGCGGCGCTCACGATCCACGGTCGCAGCCTGATCCTCACCGGCTCGGGTGGGGCGGGGAAGACCACGACCGCGGCGCTCCTCCTTGCCTACGGCGACGCCGCCTGGCGACCCCATGCCGATGACTACGTGTTCCTGAGTGCGGACGGCTCGAGCCTGGCGTATCCGACGCGCAGCCACGTCTACCAGAGCCTCGTGAACTGGGTTCCGGCCGTCGGGCGGCGCCTGACCGCCGGGGAACGGCTGCGCCTTCGGCTGCTGTGGGCCGTTCGCCGCGCGTCGGGTGAACGCGTCAAGTGGCCGGTGCGTGTCGAATCATCGCGCCTGTGGCCCGGCCGCGACATCGTGGACACGGCGCAGGCGTCGGCGATCGTGATCCTCCGCCGGGCGCACTCCCGCTCGAGGCCGACGGTGAGCCCCATCGCCGAAGAGGACTTCCCGCTCCGGGCGCTCGTCCGTATGAACTTCGACGAGGCGCGGCACTTCGTGGACCTGGTCGAGAAGGGAGACGGCCCGAAACCTCGGCGGTGGCGGGAAGAGTGGGAGCGAAGCGAGAGCGAGATCCTGCGGAAGGTCGCGGACATCGTCCCCGCTTACTCCCTCGACCTGCCCGGGAGTCCTGCCGGCGGCATCGAGGCACGTCGGGCTGTGGTCGGGGCCCTGGAAGAGCTCATGCGGCGAGCGGAGGAACCGTGAGCGTCGACGCGGTCTCGCCCGCGCCGCGTCGACGCTGGCTGCGCTGGCTCGGGACGCTGCTCTCCCTGGGGCTTCTTGGCTGGATGCTGTCGCGGCAGGACTGGTTCGAGATTCGGTCCCTCGCCGAACGGCTTCCTCCTGCGATCCTGGCGGGAGCCTTCGCCTTTGCCGTGATCTCGCAGGCCTGGAGCGCTCTGCGCTGGTGGGTCCTGCTCCGCTTCCAGGGAATCGCCGTGGGATACGGGCAGGTCTTCCGGTTGACCGTCTCCGGCCTGTTCGCCTCGAACTTCCTCCCCGGCACCATCGGGGGTGACGTGTTGCGCGTCGCCGGCATCCTGCCGCGCTGCCCGGATGGCGCGGTCGGCATCGCCTCGGTCGTGCTCGATCGACTGGTGGGCATGACGGCGATGTTGTTCGTGCTGCCGGTCAGCCTGACGGTCTTCTGGCAGACGATCGCCCGGCTGCTTGTGGGGTCATTCGCGGCGGTGTTCTCGGGATCGCTCCGCCGCCGGGCGAGCGAGGCGGCCGGGCGGCTCCGGCGAATCGTCGCGCCCTGGCGGACCCAGCCGCAGTCGCTCGCCGGTGCGCTGTTGGCTGCGGCGGCGGGCGTGACGAGCTACTGGACTTCGGTCTGGCTCGTCGCTCGCGCCCTGCAGATGGAAGTGACCCTGCTCGACGTCGCGGCGGTAACCGGGATTACGTATTTCCTGTCGCAGGTCCCGATTTCGTTCAACGCTCTTGGAATTCGCGAAGCGGCGATGATCACCCTCTACGGCCAGCTCGGATCGACGGCGGAACAGGCGGCGGCCCTGGCACTCATCACGCGTCTTCTGGTGACGCTGGCTACTGTCCCGGGCGCGCTCTGGCTTCCCGGGCTCCTGGCTGCAGCCCGCGAGGTTCCACCGGAGACGGCGCCGTGACCTTGCCTCGCGAGGATCGTTCCGCGAGCGGTGGCCGAGCAGGCGAATCGATGGCCTCCGGCCAAGCCGAGCGAAACCTCGCTCGCCTGGTGACGGCGTTCGGGTTCGGGGTTGCCGTGTGGGCCGTGCGCGACCTATGGTCGGCTTCGGCCGGGGCGCGAGTTGCCGCCGGCGGACTCTCGCCGACCTGGATGGGGCTGCTCGTCGGAGCGCTGCTGGTGGCGCTGGCCTTCGCCGCGGCCGGAGCTGTCTCCGTGGTGCGGCCCTCGCGACTGCGACGGCTGGTCTCAGAAATCGAGTCGCGGGCGCGGTCGATCCCGCATCCGGTGTCCTGGAGCCTGGCGTGGCTCCTGGTGCTTGCGGCGTTGGTCTTCCTGCTCGATCACCGGTTCGACACAACCCAGCTGCTCTCGATCCGCATCCTCGGGCTGCTGAGCGTGAGCCTGGTCGTCGCCATCGTCGTGCCGCTCCGCGGGTGGGCGTTGATGCCGCGCTGGGCGCTGGCGGCAATGACGATTGTCGCCCTGTACATCGCCGCCGACCGGCTGACGCTGGTGACCGACTACCCCTTCGCTCTGGGTTGGTCGGAGGGGAACCGACTCTGGGATTACTCTCTGTACTTCGGTCGGGAAGCCTACACCGTCGCCGGAGAGTTCGCGTACCCGACCTACCTGACCCCGGGGCGCCATGGGTTGTGGGGGCTGGCATTCCTGATCCCCCGGGTGCCGATCGAGGTCGTACGGCTGTGGGACGCGGTGCTGTGGGTTGCTCCGTACCTCGCCTTCGGAGCGGCGTTGGTCGCAGGGAAGCGCACGTCGCTTGATGCCCTCGGTCGGTGGGCCTTCGCCTTGTGGAGTCTGCTGTTCCTGACGCAAGGCCCGATCTACGCGCCGCTGGTCATCAGCGCCACGATTCTGGCCATCGGCTTCGACCCACAGCGGCCGGGACGGTCGGCGCTGGTGACGGCGCTGGCGAGCCTGTATGCCGGCCTGAGTCGTTGGACGTGGCTCGTCGCGCCGGCGATGCTCGGCGGGGTCTGGTCGCTTCTTTCGCCTTCCCCCGGGACGCCTCTGCTGCGGCGCCTGCGCGGCCCGATCCTGGTCGGCTTGGCGGGGCTGGCGGGAACGATCGGGTCGCAGCTTGTGATGCTCCTGGCCTTCCCTCAGCCGGAGGCGCCGTTCGCCACGACCGCCCGGCAGGCCCTGCTGTGGTACCGGCTGTGGCCGAGCGTGACGAACCCGATGGGCATCGTTCCGGCGCTGCTCATCGCCGTCTCTCCGATCGTTGTGCTGTTCGCGCGGGCGCTCGCTCGCAGAGACCTCCGCTGGGATGGCCTCCAGGTCCTCGGCACCGCGGCCATGTCGACGGCCTTCCTGGCCGTCGGCCTGGCAGCCTCGGTCAAGATCGGCGGCGGGAACAACCTGCACAATCTGGACATGTTTCTGGTCGGCCTGGTCTTCCTGGCCGGTGTCGCTCTCTCGTCGTTGGCGGACAGAGTGACCGCGATCCTCGAGCGCCAGGCCGTCCTGGTGGCGCTCGTAGTGATCGTGCCGACGGCGACGGTGCTGACGGCCTCGCCCCCGCTCGAGATCCCGGACGAGACCATCGTGGCGGAGTCGCTGGCCACGGTGCAAGAGAAGGCCCGCCAGGCGTCGCAAGAAGGCGAGGTCCTGTTCATCGATCAGCGTCAGTTGTTTGCGTTCGGCCACCTGCCGGACGTGCCGCTGGTCATGGAATACGAACTCAAAGACCTGATGAATCAGGCGATGGGCGAGAACACCGAGTACCTGGCACGGTTCTACAACGATCTGGCGCGGCATCGCTTCTCCCTCATCGTCGCCGACCGTGCCGGGACCGACTTCCAGGGGCGGTTTCGGCCTTTCGGGGAGGAGAACGACGCGTGGGTCGAGCACGTCGCCCTCCCGCTCAACGAGTTCTACGACCTGGCGATGTGCCTCGAGGAGGTCGGCGTGTGCCTGTACACGCCGAAGGAGTGAGGCTCGTGTCGGGGAAGATGCTCCTTCTCCCCCTCTCCTCATGGCGGAGAGAAAGGAAACGCGCCCTCGAGCATGAGGTCTCCTGAATCATGTACTGGTTAATGAGCGGCGATTCGTCTTCGCTGGTCCCGCTGGCCCTGACCTGGGGGGCATCGGCCGTCGGTGGATGGCTCCTGGCGCGCAGCGCCTTCCGCCTGGAGCGGCGCGAGCGACTCTCCGTGGGCCTCGCCGTCGGTCTGGTGGCCTACCTGTTTGCGGCGAACATCCTCGGCCAGTGGCTGAAGCCATCGACGGCGTTCTCCGCGTCCGGCGCGGTGGTGCTGGCCGCGGGACTGATCGCGTGGCGACGCACCTCCCGTCCGGACCTGAGGGAAGACCGGGGCGGGTGGCCGCTGATTCTCGGCTTCGTGCTCGCCGCAGGGTTCTTCACGCTAACGGGCCGTGGTCTGGCGATCCTCGACGACCGCAAGAACCTGTCACTGATCTCGCTGATGGCTGCCGGCGACATCCCGCCGCACTTCTACATGAATCCGTCGTCGTTGTTTCGCTACCACTACGCGTTCCAGTTGCTCGGCGCCAGCGCCGTCCGGCTTGGGGCGCTGTTCCCCTGGAGCGCCTTCGACCTGACGAAGGGCATCGTCGCCTCGCTGTCCCTGGTCGTCGGATACCTGGCCGGAATCCGCCTGACGCATCGCTCCCTCGGCGGCTGGTTGACGGCGGGTTCGATGCTGTTCGCTGGAGGCGCGCGCTGGCTGCTGCTGGTCGCGCCGCCCTCGTTCCTGACGGCGGTGAGCCCGCACGTCGAATTGTGGGGCTCGGCCGGCGGCGCCGGCGAGACGCTGCGCCAGGCGCTGATGGGATCCTGGATCGTCGGCGGCGGGCCGCCGCAGCCGATCCCGTTCGCGTTCCTCAGCGGTGTCCTCGAGCCTTTCGTGCTCGGGATGCAGGCCGGGCCGGGATCCCTGTCGCGTCTGATCCTGCTGCTGGTACCGCTCCTGATGCCGCGCAGCCGCGGGGCGGGCGGCGCCGCCGTGCTGGCTGTGCTGATGGCGTGCTGGGGCCTGGCCTTCGATGCAGTCTTCGGGCTGTTCGGTCTCGGGATCGTCGCCGTGGCGGCCGCGGCCCGCGTCTGGCGAAACGGCCCGCCTTGGCTCGGTCCGTTCCGCTGGACGGTGGTCGCCGTGATGGCCGGAGGGCTGATCAGTCTCATCCAGGGAGGAACGCTCACCGAGATGTTGCGGTCGTTTCTGGCCGGCGGCGAGACGGGCGTCGCCGGCGGCGTGCCCCTGATCACCCTGCGGTGGCCGCCGGCCATCGTCTCGTCGCACCTCGGCGCGCTGTCGCTGTTTCGCCCGGCGACGTTGATCGTCGCTCTGGCGGAGCTCGGCGCGGCGCTGGTCGGCGGCGTACTCGTGCTGGGCCGGGCGCGGCACTGGGGCCGTCAGGGGCGATTCGACCGGGCCGGGTTGGCAGCGGCGTCGGTCATCGGGTTCGTCGTTCCGATGTTCGTCGGCTACTGGCCCGATCGGGACATCACCCGCCTGTCGGCATTCTCGCTGGTGGTGTGGATTCTGCTGGCGGTCCCGGTCGTGCTCCAGGTCCGGCGGGCAGTGCCCGCGCCGGCCGTCACGGCGGCGGCGGTCTGCGGGTTCGCCCTGCTGAACCTGTCGGGCTTGGTCGTGCTCGGCAGTCTGATGACCGCGCTGCCGGCCGTCGTCCTCACCGAGAAGATGGCACCGCTCGACGCCGGTATGGCGACGAGAATGTGGGATGCGCTGCCGCCCGACGCCGTCGTGTTCGACTCGCATCCGTGGCGCGCCGTCGTGCTGACCGGGCGCCCGGCCCGCTCGTCGGAGATCGACTACAGCCCCCGGCCGGCCTGGGAGGCGCTCGTGGCGAACCCGACGCCGCGGTCGATGGCCTCCGCCGGCTACACCTATGCCTACATCGACGAGCACTGGTGGCGCGGCCTTCCCGAGGCGGCCAGATCGTCGTTCGATGACTCCTGCGTTCGGACGTTGTGGGAGGGCGAGGACAACGCGGACAACGGCTTCAGGCGCCTCATTGACATAACGTCATGTGCTGGAGAGGGTGGGTAGGCTCTGCTTGACCAGGCCGCCGCTAGGCTTATAATTCAGTCGCTGAATTTTGGACGGGGAGCATGGTGGAAGAGAGCGACACAACTCGAGAGTTGACCCTGCTCGAGGAGATCGAGCGCGACCCCGACACGACCCAGGCCAGCCTGGCGGCGAAACTCGGCGTGGCGGTGGGGACGGTCAACTGGCATCTCAAGCGGTTGATCGCCAAGGGCTACGTTAAAGTCCGGCGCGCCGAGCGGCGAAAGCTGCGCTACATCATCACGCCGGAGGGCATCTCCTTGCGGGCCCGCCTGACGGTCGCCTACATCGGCAACTCTCTGGCGCTGTACCGCGACACGCGCCAGAGCGCCAAGCGAGCGCTGGAGGAAGCGCGGCGGCGGGGATATCGGTCGGTCGGGATCTCGGGCGACGGCGAATTGGCCGAGATCTGTCGCCTGACCTGCATCGAGCAAGGGTTCCCTGTCGCTGATGACGGCTCGGCGGCGGCGGTGCTCGAGATCAGCGGTCGGACAGTGACTCTGCGCGAGACCGGACGGCGCGACCCGACGGCCTCGGCGGAAGGCGCCCGACCGGGGGCCTCGGCCCGACCATGAGCGACGCCGCCTCTTTCTGGCGCGGCCGGCGCGTTTGTGTCACCGGAGGGGGAGGGTTCCTCGGCGGCTTCGTCCTGGAAGCGCTGCGGGCGCGCGGCGCCGACCAGGTCTTCGTCCCGCGCCAGCGGGATTACGACCTGGTCCGCGGCGACGACGTCCGGCGTCTCCTGGCCGACGCCCGGCCCGAGATCGTCCTGCATCTGGCGGCGCACGTCGGCGGGATCGGCGCCAATCAGCGGCATCCGGCGGAGTTCTTCTACGACAACCTGATGATGGGCGTGCAGCTGCTGCATGAATCGTGGAAGGCCGGCGTCGGGAAGTTCGTCGCCATCGGCACTGTCTGCGCCTACCCGAAGTTGACGCCGGTGCCGTTTCGCGAGGACGACTTCTGGAACGGCTACCCGGAGGAGACCAACGCCCCGTACGGTCTGGCGAAGAAGATGCTGCTGGTCCAGGCGCAGGCCTACCGCCAGCAGTACGGCTACGACGCGATCTATCTGATCCCGGTCAACCTGTACGGCCCGCGCGACAACTTCGATCTCGAGACGTCGCACGTCATCCCGGCGCTGATCCGCAAGTTCATCGAGGCCGACGAGCGCGGCGAAGACGAGGTCGTCCTGTGGGGTGATGGATCGCCCAGTCGCGAATTCCTGTTCGTGCGCGACGCGGCCGAAGGAATCCTGCTCGGGGCCGAACGCTACGACGGCGCCGAGCCCGTCAACCTCGGCTCGGGCCAAGAAATCCAGATCCGCGATCTGGCGGACCGGATCGCTGGGCTGACGGGATACCGCGGCCGCGTCGTGTGGGACACGTCGCGGCCGAACGGCCAACCGCGGCGCGCCCTCGACACGACGCGCGCCGAGCGCCTGTTCGGATTCCGTGCCTCGACTTCGCTCGATGACGGATTGCGCGAGACCATCGAATGGTTCGCCGCCACGCGCGCCGCGGAGCGCGCCCGGCCATGACCGCCGCCTCGTCCTCGCCGCCGCTCGCCGACCCGGCCGTGACGGTCATCCGCCCGAGCCGCGGCTGGGTCTCGCTCCATCTGGGCGAACTGTTCCGCTACCGCGAACTGGTCTACTTCCTGACCTGGCGCGACATCAAGGTCCGCTACAAGCAGACGCTGCTCGGCGCCGGCTGGGCGATCCTGCAGCCGTTCCTGACGATGGTCGTCTTCAGCCTGTTCTTCGGCGAACTGGCCGGCCTGCCGAGCGACGGGATTCCGTATCCGATCTTCGCCTACAGCGCCCTCCTGCCGTGGCAGTTCTTCGAGAGCGGGGTGACGAAAGCCGCCGGCAGTCTCGTGCTCGGCCGCAACCTGGTGACCAAGGTCTACTTCCCCCGGCTGGCCGTCCCGCTCGGTCCGGTGCTGGCCGGGCTGGTCGACTTCGCGCTGGCGAGCGTCGTCCTCGTCGGCCTGATGGCGTACTACGGGTACGCGCCGACTGCCGCCATCGGGACGCTCCCGGCCTTCCTGCTGCTGGCCCTGGCGACGACGCTCGGCGTGTCGTTCCTGCTGTCGGCGGGGAACGTCGTCTACCGCGACGTCGGCTACCTGGCGCCGTTCCTGATGCGCCTGTGGTTCTTCCTGACGCCGATCGTCTACGCCGCCAGCGAAGTGCCGCCGGCCTTCCGCGGCCTGTACGCGCTGAACCCGATGGTGACGGTCGTCGAGGGCTTCCGCTACGCGCTGGTGCACGGCACGGCGCCGACGCTCGAGATGCTCGCCGTCTCGACCGCGGCGGCCGCCGCCTTGCTCCTCGGCGGAACGATCACCTTCCACCGCATGGAGCGGACCTTCGCCGATGTGGTCTAGCCACGTGATCGGCGGCCGCCGTACCCCGGCGCGAATCGGACGATGGCAACCATGAGCGACGTCGCCGTCCACGCCGTGGACCTCGGCAAGCGCTACCGCATCGGACCGGCCGGCGCCGGCTACCGCACCCTTCGGGATTCGCTGACCGCCGCCGTGACCGCCTTCGGTCGTCGACGGGGCGCGACGGAGAACACGATCTGGGCACTGCGTCACGCCACCTTCGACGTCGAACGCGGCCAGGTGCTGGGGATCATCGGGCGCAACGGGGCCGGCAAGAGTACGCTGCTCAAGATCCTGTCGCGCGTCACCGAGCCGACGGAGGGGCAGGCGGAGATCCGCGGGCGCGTCGGCTCGCTGCTCGAGGTGGGCACCGGGTTCCACCCCGAGCTGTCGGGTCGGGAGAACATCTACCTCAACGCCGCCATCCTGGGCATGAAGCGCCGCGAGATCGAGCGCCACTTCGACGAGATCGTCGCCTTCGCCGAAGTCGAGCCGTTCCTCGACACGCCGGTGAAACACTACTCGAGCGGGATGTACTTGCGGCTGGCGTTCGCCGTGGCGGCGCATCTCGACCCGGAGATCCTGGTCGTCGACGAAGTGCTGGCGGTCGGCGACGCCGAGTTCCAGCGCAAGTGCCTGGGCAAGATGGGCGACGTCGCCTCGCAGGGGCGCACCGTGCTCTTCGTCAGCCACAACATGTCGGCCGTCCTGCGTCTGACCCAGGAGACGATCGTCCTCGAATCCGGGCGCATCGCCCTGCGGGCGCCGTCGCCGCAGGCGGTCGATCACTACCTGGCGGCGGGGATGTCGGAGGCCGGCGAGCGTACCTGGGACGGGGATGCCCGCCTCGCCGGCGCGGCGCCCTTCCGCCCGATCGCCCTGCGGGTGCGCGACGCCCAGGGGCGTGTCGTGCAGCAGGTCGCCTCGACGACGCCGTTCGAGATCGAGTTCGAGTACGCCCTCGACCAGGACGTTCCCGGGTTGCGCACCGGGATCTACCTGGCGACGGCGCGCGGCGAACCGGTGCTGACGTCGTTCGATGCCGACGATCCGCGCCTCTTCGAGTCGCTCCGGGTGCGGCGGGAGGGTCGCTATCGCAGCCGCTGCCGGGTGCCGGCCAACCTGCTCAACGAAGGAGTCTTCACCGTCGGGGTCAACGCCAGCGCCTTCCGGGTGCGGTCGTATTTCACCGACGAACGGGCGCTGACGTTCGTCGTCGACGGCGCCGGCAGCCCCGGCAGCCACTGGCCCGAGCCGCGGCCCGGGCCGGTGCGCCCGGCGCTCGAATGGCGAATCGAGGAGCTGACCGGGTGAAGGCGGCATCCCTCCCGCGGCCGGCGCGGGCCGCCCTGCAGCGGGTGCCGTGGGCCGGCGAGTTGTTTCAACGATGGCGGGCCGAGGGCCGGCCGCCGGCTTCCGGCTACCGCCTGGATCGACTGGCAGAGGCGCTGCCCGGCTGGGTCGAGGCCGTCGCCCGCGCCCGGGCGCGCCTCGACGGAACGAGGCCGCGGCGCGTGCTGGTCTTCGCGTATCTGAGTTGGTGGCTCGAACACGCCATGGCGCTATCGCTGCTGCTGGCGGCGCTCGGCCACGAGGTCTGGCTCGCCTTTCTGCCGCACCGGCGCTGGACCGAGGACCCGACGCCCTTCGACCTTCGGCGGCAGAGCGCCTACCTGCTCGAGGTGTGGCGGCCCGCCGCCTCCGTGCTTCGCCTGGTGGACTTCTCGCGAGTCCGCCGGAGGCCTCTGGACGCCGATCTCGAAGGTGAGCTCCGCCGTCAGAGCCTGCTCGATGTCCAATACACCCTGCAACGGGAGGAGGTGGATCTCGAGTCGACGGCGGTGCGGGCGCTGCTGGAGCTGCGCCTGCGGCGCAATCGGTTGGCGGCGGCCGGCGCGCAGGCGGTTGTGCCGAGCCGCCGGATCGAGGCCGTCGTCTTGCCGAACGGGAGCATCCTCGAGTTCGGCGCGGTCTACCACGCCGCGCGAGCCCTCGGCGCGCCGGTCGCCACGTACGAGTTCGGCGAGCAGCGGCAGCGCCTGTGGCTGGCGCGGGACGCGCAGGTCATGCGTCAGGATACCAGCGAGTTGTGGGCGGCCCGCGGCGGCATTCCGCTGGAGACCGCCGAGCGGGAGGCCTTGCAGTCGCTGTACGCCGCCCGACGGGTCGGGGCGCGCTGGGCACACTTCGCCCGACAGTGGCAAACGGGCGTCTCGGAAGGCGCCGAGGCGGCGCGTCGGCGCCTCGGCCTCGACCCGACCCGGCCGGTGGCGCTCGTCTGCACCAACGTCGTCGGCGACAGCCTGGCGCTCGATCGTCAGGTCTTCACCCGCGGGATGTCCGACTGGCTCGTGGAGTCGGTGCGACGGCTGGCGGCGCGCCCGGGCGTCCAGACGGTGGTGCGCGTGCACCCCGGCGAGATGCTCGGCGCCGGGCACCCATCGGAGGCTGTCGTGCGCGGCTCGCTGCCGTCGCTGCCGGCCGACCTCCACCTGGTGCCGCCCGATTCGCCCGTCAACACCTACGATCTGATCGAGCTGGCCCATGTCGGTTTGGTCTACACCTCGACCGTCGGCCTCGAGATGGCGATGGCCGGCGTGCCGGTCCTGGTGGCCGGAGCGACTCACTTCCGGGGCAAGGGGTTCACGGACGACCCCGCCTCGTGGACCGAGTTCGGCGAGATGTTGGAGCGGCGTCTGGCCGAACCGCTCGGTCGGCGGCTCCCGGCCGAACAGATCGATCTGGCCCGGCGCTACGCCTACCGCTTCTTCTTCGAGTACCCGCGGCCGTATCCCTGGCACCTGATCGGGTTCTGGAAGGACGTTGCGGAACGGCCGCTCGAGGGGCTGATCGTGTCCGACGAGATGGAAGCCTACCGCCCGACGCTAGAAGCCTTCGTCGGCCGCCGGGTCGTCGGCGGGAGGGAGTCGTGAGCGCGGCGGAACGTGCGGCGCGCCTGAAGGCGGAGGTGCGATCCTTCTACGACTCGGTCGGCTGGACGGAGATCGGTCCCGGGCTGTACCAGAACGCGCGCTACGAGGATCTGCGCCCGGTGACGCGCGAGTACATTCAGCGCTGCCACCGCCGTGTGGCACGGCACGTGCCGGCGTCCGGGCGCTTCCTGCTCGATGCGGGCTCGGGGCCGATCCAGTATCCGGAGTATCTCGAGTACTCGCGCGGCTACCGCTACCGGGTCTGCCTGGACCTCTCCCGGCGGGCGCTTGTCGAGGCGCGGCGGCGGGTCGGTTCCCATGGCCTGTACGTCGTCGGCGATCTGGCGGCGCTTCCGTTCCGGGCTCACGGTTTCGAGGGCGTGGTCTCGTTGCACGCGCTGCACCATCTGCCGCCCGACGAGCAGGAGACGGCGCTGCGCGAGACGGCGCGCGTGACGGCCGAGGACGGCACGGCCGTCGTCGTCTATGCCTGGGGCGACCGGTCGGGGCTGATGGCCGCCTTCCGACCGCTGATCGCCCTGGCGTCGGTTCTCCTGCGGGTCTACCGCGGTGTGAGGCGGCTCTCCCCCGAAGCCGCCGTGGGTGCGCAGGCCCTGCGTGCGCCGGGGAGCCACAGCTTCAAGCACGACTTCCGCTGGATGACGGCGGCGCTGGAGCGCCTGGGGGGCGGCGAGATCCGCGTCTGGAGGAGCGTGAGCACGGCCTTCACCCGCGCGCTGATCCACCGTCCTCTGTTCGGCGGCGCGCTGCTGCGCCTGATCTACGCCCTCGAAGAAGCCGCGCCGCGCTGGTTTGGCCGGCACGGGATGTATCCGCTGATCATCGTGCCGGGCCGTCGGCCGGCGTCGGGAGGCCGCGCATGAAGTGGAGCGACATGACCGTGCTCGTTACGGGCGGGACGGGGTCCTTCGGGCGAGCCTTCCTGCGGATCCTGCTGGCCGAGAACCGGCCGAAGAAACTGATCGTCTTCAGTCGTGACGAGCTCAAGCAGCACGAGATGCGCGCCGCAGGCTTCGACGGCCCAGCGTTGCGCTACTTCATCGGAGATGTGCGCGACGAGTCGCGCCTGCGGCGGGCGATGCAGGGCGTGGACATCGTCGTCCACGCCGCGGCGCTCAAGCAGGTGCCGGCCTGCGAGTACAACCCGTTCGAGGCCATCCTGACCAACATCATGGGCGCCCGCAACGTCGTCGAGGCGGCGCTCGACAGCGGCGTCGGCCGCGTGATGGCGCTTAGCACCGACAAGGCGGTCAACCCGGTCAACCTGTACGGCGCCACGAAGCTGGCGGCGGAGAAGCTCGTCGTTCAGTCCAACGCGTATGCCGGAGGCCGCGGGACGCGTTTCTCGTGCGTCCGCTACGGCAACGTTGTCGGCAGCCGCGGGAGCGTCGTGCCGGTCTTCCGGCGCCAGCGGGCGTCGGGGGTGGTCACGATCACCGACGAGCGCATGACGCGCTTCTGGCTCTCGCTGGAACAGGGTGTGCGCTTCACGATTCGCTGTATCGAGCAGATGGAGGGCGGCGAAGTCTTCGTCCCCAAGATTCCGAGCATGCGCGTCGTCGAGCTGGCGCGGGCGATGGCGCCCGAGAGCCGGGTCGAGGTCATCGGCATCCGGCCGGGCGAGAAGCTCCACGAAGTGCTCGTCTCGGAGGACGAGGCGCGCCACACCGTCGAGCTCGACGACATGTTCGTCGTCCAGCCGGCGGAGGCGCTGTGGTTCGGCTATGCCTGGAGCGGCCGCGGCCGCCCGCTGCCCGAGGGGTTTCGCTACGCCTCCGACACGAACGATCGCTGGCTGACGGCGGACGAAATGAAGCGGCTGGTCGAACCGTTCGAGACGATGGCCGAGGTCTGATTCGTGAGGCGACTGATGGTCACCGGCGCCAGCGGCCTGCTCGGCGCTAATCTGGTCCTCGAGGCGATGCCGGCCCACGAGGTGATCGCCCTCTCGTTCCGGCATCCGATTGCCGCGCCGGGCGTGCTCCATCGCGCGGTGGACCTGACCGATCCCGAGGCGGTCCGGGCCGTGGTCGACGAGACGCAGCCGGCGTGGATCGTCCATTGCGCTGCCGCTACCGGCGTCGACGCCTGCGAGCGCGACCCGCACTCCGCCTTTCGCTTGAACCGCGACGCGAGCCAGAGCCTGGCGCACGCCGCCGCCGCCTGCGGCGCGTCCTTCCTGCTGGTTTCGACCGACGCCGTTTTCGACGGTCAGCGCGGCGACTACGACGAATCGGCCGCGCCGAACCCCCTGAGTGTGTATGGGCGATCGAAACGCGAAGGCGAGCTGGCGGTGCTCGCCGCGCATCCGCGGGCGGTCGTCGTGCGCACGAACCTCTACGGCTGGAACGCTCTCCCCAAGTACAGCCTGGCCGAGTGGTTCCTGTCGCGGGCCGAGGCCGGCCTCGACTCGCCAGGATGGACCGACGTGACCTCGACCCCGATCCTGGTCAACGATCTGGCCCGCATTCTGCTCGGGCTCCTGGCCGCCGGCAGCCGCGGCATTTTCCACGTCGGCGGCGCGACCTGCCTGAGCAAGTACGAATTCGGCCGACGCGTGCTGGCCACCTTCGGCCACGATCCGTCGCGCATCGTGCCGGCGTCGGTCGACCGCGCCGGGCTGGCGGCGCCGCGCGCCCACCGGCTGTGCCTGCGCGGCGAGAAGGTCGAAGGCGAGCTCGGGGTGCGGCTGCCGTCGGTCGACGACGGGCTGTCGCGCTTCCGCGGGATGCGGGACTCCGGCGTCGTCGACCGGCTCCGCGCCCTGCCAACCGCCAGCGGGTCCGTCCTGGAGGAGGATCACAAGCGATGAGCGCCGTCCGTATCGCCGACCGTTGGGTGGGCGAAGGCCACCCGACGTATTTCATCGCCGACATCTCGGCCAACCATGACGGCGACCTGGAACGCGCCAAGGCGCTGATCCACTTGGCGGCCGAGGCCGGCGCCGACGCCGCCAAGTTCCAGAACTTCCGCGCGCCGAAGATCGTCAGCGACTTCGGGTTCCGCGCCCTCGGCGCCCAACTCTCCCACCAGGCCAGGTGGAAGAAGTCGGTCTTCGAGGTCTACCAGGCGGCGTCGCTGCCTTTCGAGTGGACGCCGGTGCTGCTCGAGACCTGCCGGGCGGCCGGCATCCACTACTTCTCCTCGCCCTACGACTTCGAGGCGGTCGACATGCTCGATCCGGTCGTGCCGGCGCACAAGATCGGATCGGGCGACATCACCTGGGTCGAGATCCTGAGGCACATCGCCCGCAAGGGAAAACCGGTCATCCTGGCGACAGGCGCCTCCGATTTGGGCGACGTGCAGCGCGCCGTCCACGCCATCCTGGAGATCAACCCCGACCTGATCCTGATGCAGTGCAACACGAACTACACCGGAAGCCTGGAGAACTTCCGGCACATCCACCTGCGCGTTCTCCACATGTACGCCGCGCTGTTCCCCCAGGTCGTCCTGGGGCTCTCCGATCACACGCCCGGGCACGCCACCGTGCTGGGAGCGGTGGCGCTCGGCGCGCGGGCGATCGAAAAACACTTCACCGACGACAACACGCGCGACGGGCCGGACCATCCCTTCTCGATGACGCCCGGCGCATGGCGCGAGATGGTCGACCGAACGCGGGAACTCGAGCTGGCGCTCGGTTCGCCGGACAAGCGCATCGCCGCCAACGAGGTCGAGACGTCCGTCGTGCAGCGGCGCTGCCTGCGGGCGGCGCGGGCCATCCGGACGGGCGAGACTCTCGACCGCGCCGCGATCGACGTTCTGCGGCCGGCGACGCCGGGCGCTATCCCGCCGTACGAGGTCGAAGCCGTCCTCGGCCTGCGTGCCCTGCGCGACATCCCCGCCGGCGAGGCGCTCCGCTGGTCGATGCTGGGGGAGTAGTGCGAGTTCTGTATTTCTCCGACGGCTACGGCCCGCACGATCACCGCTTCCTGGCCCACCTGCAGGCCAGCGGCCTGGAGGTGTTCTTCCTGCGCCGCCAGCCCGGGCCCGTGGCCGAGAGCCGGCCGGTCCCCGACGGGGTTCGGCTGCTCGACCCGCTCGACTCCGGCGACGGCCGCCGACGCCGGCTCGGCGTGGCGCTCGTTGACCGCCTCCAGGCGATCCTCGACGCCGTGCGCCCCGACGTCGTGCACGCCGGCCCGGTGCAGCGTTGCGCGTGGCTCGTCGCCCAGACCGGCTTCCCGCGGCTGGCGACGATGTCGTGGGGGTCCGACTTGCTCGACGAAGCGCGTTTCGGCCTCGGCCGGCACCTGGCACGCGAGGCGCTGGCGCGCACGGCGGTCTTCCTCGGCGACTGCGACGCCGTCCGGCGAAGCGCCATCCGTTTCGGGGTCGATCCGCGTCGCATCGTCATCTTCCCCTGGGGCGTCGATCTCGATCGCTTCCGCCCTTCGACGTCGCCCGAAACCCGCCGTCGACTCGGGTGGAACGGAGCGCGGGTCGCCCTGTGCCTGCGATCGTGGGAACCCCGCTACGGCGTGGACACCGTGCTCGAGGCCTTCCTGACGGCGGCGCGCGACAACCCGTCGCTGCGGCTGATCCTCGCCGGCGACGGACCGCTGCGGCCGTGGGTGATCGAGCGCGTCGAGGCCAGCGGCCTGGCGGACCGGATCTGGATGCCGGGCTACGTCGCCTACGACGATCTGCCGACCCTGTACCACACGGCCGACGTCTACGTCAGCGCCTCGCACTGCGACGGCAGTTCGGTCTCGCTGCTGGAAGCGCTGGCCTGCGGCCTGCCGGCCTTCGTCAGCGATATCGACGGCAACCGCGAATGGGTCGAGCCGGGCGAGAACGGCGAGTTGTTTGCCCCGGGCGACGCGGCCGGGCTCGCCCGGCTGCTGACCGCCGCCGCGACGGACCATCGCGCGGCGGACCTCGGACGCAAGGGGCGGGCGATCGCCGAGGCGCGCGCCGACTGGCGCCGCCACGCCCCGCAGCTGGTCGAGGCCTACGCCATCGCCCTGGGAGGCGAGCTGTGACGTCGCCGCGCGCGTCGTCGGGTGCGGATCGGGCTCGTCGCACCGTGGCGATCATCCAGGCCCGCATGGGTTCGAGTCGGCTGCCGGGGAAGGTCCTGGCCGACGTGGAAGGGAAGCCGGTCCTGGAGCGGATGGTCGAGCGGCTGGCGCGCGCGACGACGCTCGACGAAGTCGTCGTGGCGACGAGCGAGGCGGCCGAGGACGACGCGGTGGCGGCGTGGTGCCGGTCGCGCGACGTGCGCTGTGTGCGTGGACACCCGACGGACGTCCTCGATCGCGTTCACCTGGCGGCGCGCCAGACGGGAGCCGAGATCGTCGTCCGCCTCACCGGGGATTGCCCGCTGATCGATCCGGAGATCGTCGATCTGTGCGTGCGCACCTACCGGGACGCCGATCCGCCCGTCGACCTGGTCGTCAATCGGCTGCCGTGGGAGCGCAGCTATCCGATCGGGCTCGATGCGGAAGTCTTCGGACGGGAGCAGTTGGAGACGGCCTGGCGCGAGGCTCGCGCCCCGCACCAGCGGGAACACGTCGTGCCGTACCTCTACGAGCACCCGGATCGCTTCGCCATGATTCACCTCGAGGCCGACGGCGACTACGGGGCGTATCGCTGGACGATCGACACGCCGGAGGATCTCGAGGCGGTGCGCGCCATCGTTCGGGCCTTCGACGGCCGAGACGATTTCGGCTGGCGCGAGGTGCTGGAGCTGGTGCAACGCCGCCCGGAGCTGGCGCAGATCAACGCCGGCGTCGTCCACAAGTCGCACCTCGACACCGACGGCCGGTCCGCCCATGGCTGAGATCGTGCTGGCCACGGCCGTGAAACCGTTCGGCGATGCGGAGATCGCCCGGCTCCAGCTCAACGCCCTGCGCTCGTGGCGCGCCCTGGGCGACGAGGTCGAGGTGCTGGTCGTCGGCGACGAGCCCGGCGCCCGCGAGGCGGCCCGCCAGGTCGGCGTCGGATGGGCGCCGCATGTCGAGCGCAACGCCGCCGGCACGCCGCTGGTCCGATCGGTGTTCGACGCCGCGCGCGCGATCTCGACGGCGCCCCTCGTCGCCTACGCCAACGCCGACATCCTCCTGCTCGACGACTTCCTCCCGACGGCGAGCCGGGTGGCCACGCATTTGCCGGCCTTCGTCATCGTCGCTCAGCGGTGGGACGTCCGCGTGGCGGAGGAGATCGCTGTCGCCGAGGGATGGACGAGCGCGCTGCGCCGTCGGGTTGAGGCCGAAGGTCGCCTGCATCCACCCGCCGGCAGCGACGTCTTCGTCTTTCCGCGCGATTGCTACCGCGACCTCCCGGCGCTGGCCATCGGCCGGGCGGGGTGGGACAACTGGATGATCTACGAGGCGCGCCGCCGGCGCTGGCCGGTGGTGGACGCCACGCGGTCGATGACCGTCGTCCATCAGGAGCACGACTACCGGCATCTACCGGGTGGCGCGTCGCACCATCGGCACCCTGAATCGGACGAGAACGTCCGCCTGGCGGGCGGGCGCCGCACCATCCTGACGCTCGTCGATGCCGACTGGGCGCTCGGGAGCGAAGGTCTGCGGCGGAAGGGGATGATCTGGAGGCGTCTGTTGCGGGAAGCCGAACTCCTGCCGGTGCTTCGCACCCGGTCGTGGCTGCTGGCGAACGCCGCCTTCGCCGTCTTCCATCCCCTGCAGGCGGCACGCCGTGTGGCGGGCTGGCTGCGCTGGAAGACCGGCAGCCAGGCGCCGGTGCTGGGCGAGGAGTTGCCCCGGTGAGGCGCGGCCAGAACCCGGCGAAGTTTGTTGCCGACGTCGCCCGGCCGGCGCGCGTCACGGTCGCCGTCCTGACCTACGCGCCGTTCTTGGGCGGCTTCTTCGCCGAGGCTCTCGAGGTCATGCGTGCCTGCCTGGAAAGCCTGTGGCGGACGACTCCCGAGCCCTACGAGCTTCTCGTGTTCGACAACGGGAGCTGCCGTGAGGTTGTCGAGTACCTCGTGGCGCAACGGTCGGCAGGGCGGATCCACTACCTGTTCCTGTCGCAGCGCAACCTGGGGAAGGGCGGGGCGTGGAACGTCATCTTTCCGGCCGCGCCGGGAGAGATCATCGCCTACACCGACTGCGACGCGCTGTTCTTCGACGGCTGGCTCCAGGCGTCGCTGGAGATCCTCGAGACCTACCCGAACGTGGGCATGGTCACCGCCCGCCCGTTTCGCACGCCGATGGAGTTCCTTTCGAGCACACTGGCGTGGGCCGAACGGACGCCGGAGGTTCGGGTCGAGCAGGGGAACTTCATCCCGTGGGAGGTGTTCCGCGAATTCGACTTGAGCCTGGGTCAGGACGAAGCGGCTGTGCGGGCGCGCTACGAGTCGACGGGCGATGTGCGGTTGACCTATCGCGGGGTCGTGTCCCACGCCGGTGCCTCGCACTACCAGTTCGTCGCCCGCAAGGCCGTGCTGCAGACCTTCGCTCCGTTCGTCATGGACCGGCCGATGGGCCAGGTGCGTCAGCTCGATCAGCGGATGGATGAGGCCGGCTATCTGCGCTTGATGACGCCGCGGCCGCACCTGATGAACATGAGCAACAGCACCCGTCCGGTGCCCAGGCCCGGGGCCGCCGTGCCAGCCGCACGCAGGCGCCTTGTCCGGCGGTTGGCCGAGTGGCCGCTCGTCCGCCGCGTCCTGATCGGGTTCCACGACGCCGTCTTTCGGCTGTACTTCGGAGGAGGCTAGGCGCCGTGGCGTCACGGGACGGTTCGACGATCTTCATCAGTGCCGACCATGGCCTGGCGATCGTCTACTTCCTCCAATCGGACGTGGTCGACACGTTGCTGGCGGCCGGGCACCGCGTGGTGCTGATGACGGACGACGCGGTCCGGGAGCGCGTCGCGGCGCGCTTCGGCCGGCCAGGTCTCGAGGTCGAGGGGCTGCGACTCGACCGGGCCCGTCACTATGCCGAGCGCATCGCGCCCGAGATCCAGTGGTGGCTCGGGTTCCTGCGGCGGGTTGGCGCCTCGCGCCGGATCAACACCGAGGCGATGGACTCGTATGTCGAGCAGGTGGCGGTCGAAGAGCCGAACCGCCGACGCCTGTGGATGCCGCTCGCATGGCTGGTCCTGGCCGGGCTGCGGCGGTCGCGCCGGGTGCGGCAGGCGCTGGTCGGCGCGCAGCGGAGATTCACGCCGGCGCTCTACGCCGACCGGTTCGAGCGCCACGTGCCTGCGCTCGTCGTCGCCAGTACGCCCGGCTGGCGGCTCGATCGCTATCTCCTGCGGGAGGCCGCCCGCCGCGGGATTCGGACCGCGTCGGTCGTGGTAGGGTGGGACAATCCGAGCAGCTACAGCCTGCCGGGGGCGCCGGTCGAGTCGATGACGTGCTGGTCGGCCATCCAGAAGGAGGAGCTGGTGCGCGGGTCGGACTGGCCTCCCGAACGGGTGCACGTCGGAGGGATCCCGTCGTACGACGGCTACTTTCGCCGTCAGTGGGCCATCCCGCGCGACGAGTACTTCCGGATGCACGATCTCGACCCGCGGCGCAAGCTGGTGGCCTACGCCTGCAGTTTCGTTTCGTTCGCGCCCAATCTGCCGAACGTCGAGGCGCTGGCGCGGCTCGTCGCCGAGGATCGGCTGGCCGCGCCGTGCCAGCTTCTGGTCCGGCTGCATCCGAATCACTTCCTCGACGTGCACCTTTTCCGCCGCGAGCGCGAGGCGATCCAGCGGCTGGCGCGCGAGCGGCCGCACGTTCGGGTCGTCGAGCCCGTGCCTCTGGGGGGCGAGCTCGGCCACTACTCGGGCGAGGACATGCCCGAGAAGACCTCGATGCTGACGCACGCCGATGTGTTCGTGACGGTCTACTCGACGATGGTGGTCGAAGCCGCCATCCACGATCGACCGATCATCAGCCTGTGCCTCGATGCCCCGCGCGGCTGGGACACGCCGCGCAAGTACTCGCTGCCCCTGGCGCGCATCGGCGGCTGGCCGACGCACCGGCGATTCCGCGAGGCAGGTGCCGGCCGAGTGGTGCTGACCGAGACACAGCTGGTGGAGGCGGTCAACGCCTACCTGCGACAGCCGGAGCTCGAGCGGGCCGCCCGCCGGTCGTTTGTCGAGCGCGAAGTGACGTTCACCGACGGCAGCGCCGGACGGCGCACCGGCGAATACTTGAGTCGTCTGGCGGAGGCGGCCTAGATGCGATTCCTGATTGCCGGGCTGGGCTCGGCCGGTCGCCGGCATCTCCGGAACCTGATCGCCCTCGGCGAGCGGGACATCGTCCTGTACCGCACCGGCCGCAGCACGTTGCCCGACGACGAGCTGGCGGGGTTCCCGGTCGAGACGAGACTCGAGGCGGCGCTCGAGCGCCGTCCGGACGCGGTCATCGTCGCCAACCCGACGGCGATGCACCTCGACGTGGCGATTCCGGCGGCGCAGGCCGGATGCCACTTGCTGATCGAGAAGCCGGTCAGTCATTCGATGGATCGGATCCACGAACTGGAGGCGGCGGTGGCGGCGGCGAACGTCCGCGTCCTGATCGGGTTCCAGTACCGGTTTCACCCTGCGCTTCAGGCGATCCGGCGCTGGGTGGACGAAGCAAGGCCTGGGGCTCCGCTTTTCGCCCGCGCCCACTACGGCGATTACCTCCCCGGCTGGCATCCGTGGGAAGACTTCCGCGCCGCGTACAGCGCGCGCCGAGAGATGGGCGGCGGCGCCCTGCTGACTCTCTGTCATCCGATCGATTACCTGGCCTGGATGTTCGGCGTTCCGACTCTGGAGTGGGCCGACGCCCGCCGCGCGCCTCATCTCGAGATCGAGGTCGAAGCCATCGTCGAACTCGGGCTATCCTTTGCGGGAGGGGCCCTGGCCGCCATCCACCTCGACTTCGTGCAGCGTCCTTCCGATCACCACCTCGAGATCCTCGGCACCGAGGGCACGGTGCGATGGTCGCAGGCGGACGGCGCGGCCTACCTGTTCCGCGACGACCGACGGCCGTCCCAGACCGTCCAGCCCCCGGCGGGATTCGAACGCAACGACATGTTCCTGGCGGAGATGCAGCACTTCCGTGCGGTCTGTCGCGGCGAGGCCGCGCCGGCCTGCACGCTCGAGGACGGCCGCCGATGCCTCGAAGTCATTGAGGCGGCCCGGGCCTACACCGTCCGGCCGGAGGGCCTTCGATGAGACCCACTTCGATCGTGTGGCGCCGGCTGCCGTACTTGCTGATGGTTCTTTGGGTCGTGTACGCGGCGGTCTTCATCTGGAAGACGAGCTTCGTCATCGACGGGCAGCGCTACTTCTCGCTCTTCGACGACCCGATGATCTCGATGCGCTACGCCAAGAACCTGGCCGAGGGCGCCGGACCGGTGTGGACCCCGGGCGGCGAGCGCGTCGAGGGCTTCAGCAACCCCCTGTGGGTCGGCGTGATGGCGCTCGTACACCTGCTGCCTCTCGCCCCGGCCTACACGAGTCTCGCCGTGCAGGTCCTGAGCGCCGGCCTGTTGTTGGCGAATCTGGTCCTCGTCAAGGGAATCGCCGACGATGCCTCGGGGCGCAACGTCCTGGTGGCGAGCGTCGCCGTGGGGCTGACCGGGTTCTACTATCCGCTCAACAACTGGGGACTGTTCGGGAACGACGTCGCGCCGGCGGTGACGATGGTCAGCCTGGCCGTCTGGCTGGGATATCGGCAGCTTCGCACGGAGGCCTTCTCGGCCTGGGTCTACCTCGTTCTCGGCCTGGCGACGCTGGTGCGCTTCGATCTCCTGGTCGTGTACCTCGTGGTCTGGGTCTACCTGGCGTGGGCCGATTCGCGATTCCGGCGGCAGCACCTGGCATGGGGTGGGGGGATCCTGGCGGCCTTCACTCTCGGGCAAACGCTGGCGCGTGTGAGTTACTATGGCGATCTCCTGCCGAACCCGTACTATCTGAAGATGACCGGCGGCCCGGTCCTGCTGCGCCTCGTCCGTGGCGCCTTCATCTTCGTGAAGTTCGTCTGGAACTTCAATCCGATTGTGTTCCTGCTGCCGTTCGTCGTCCTGCCGCTGCGCTGGGAACGCCGGCTGTGGCTGCCGGTGGCGGTCTTCGCCTGGTACGCGGCCTACAGCGTCTACGTCGGCGGCGATGCGTGGGAGCACCGCGGCGGGGCCAATCGATTCGTCGCCACGGTCATGCCGCTGTTCTTCGTCCTGCTGGCCCAGTCGCTCGAAGTGCTGCGCGACTCGCTCGTCGGGAATCCTCCTCTCTCGGCGAGAGCGGCCGGCGCCTCGATCGTCGCAGCCGGGGCTCTGGCGATCGTCTCCCTGCTCAACGCCAATGCGCTGATCGACACCAGCTCGCTGCGGGCGGCGTTCCTGCTCGAGCGTCCGATCTACGCCGTCGGCAACGAGAGAAACACGACCCTCGGCCTGTTCCTGCGGCGGATCACGGATGAGCAAGCACGTATCGCCTACGTCGCCGCCGGCGCTGCGCCCTATTTCGCGGGACGACAGGCGATCGACCTGCTGGGCAAGAGCGACCGGGTCGTCGCCCGAGGGCCGATGCACCTCCCGCCGGACCTGGCGCTCATCGACTATCGCCCCGGCCACATGAAGTGGGACTACGCGTATTCGATCGGGGAACTGCAGCCGGACGTCGTCGTCGAGATCTGGCAGGGGATGAACCCCGAGGCGGCGGCGGCGTTGGCGGGCTACCTGGAGATTCGCGTGCCGGAGCTGGAACGCTGGCTCCCGGACGGCCGGATGTACCTGCGGACAGGATCGAGTCACCTCCGATGGGAGGTAGTGGCCCCGTACGCCTTCGCCGACCGTATGAATGGCCAAGGGGCCGGAGAGCTGGACCCGTGAAGATGCCCCGCCCGCTGTCCGGAACTACCCCTGCGCACCCCGGCGCGACAGTCGCCCGGCTCGCGAGTGTTCCATACCATCCGTATCTGTTTGCGATCTATCCTGTCCTGGCCCTTCTGGCGGCCAATGCGGGAAAGGTCGATCTCCCCCAGGTCGTGCGTCCACTGCTCCTCTCGGTGGGTCTGGCCTGGACGACGTATGCACTCCTGGTGCGCGTGGTGCGGGAGGCGCGTACGGCCGGACTGATGACCACCGTCTTTCTCCTGTTGTTCTTCAGCTACGGGCATGTCTATCACTTGGCGCGCGACCTGACCATCGGGGGGGTCCTTCTCGGCCGACACCGGTATACGGGACCGATCTGGATTGTCCTGCTGGCCCTGGGGTGGGCCTGGGTGTGGCGCAGGGCGCCGCATGATCCGTTCGTCTTCGGTCCGCAGGGCGAACCACTCGTCCGGAACACGCCGTTTACTTTGAACGGCGACGTGGAGTACGTGGAATGGCCGAGCTACGCGGAAGGGTACCGGGACGAGCTGACCTATCTCAACCAGCGGCTTCTCGACATCGTGCGCCGCATCCTCGCCGTTTCGACCGTCGAGCCGATCATCGTTCTCCAAGGCGACCACGGCATCCCGCGGCTCCTTGAACCGTGGGAGAAGCTGGCCATTCTGAACGCCCTCTATCTCCCGAAGCCGGCGCCGACCGTCCCTGAAACGCTGACGCCGGTGAACACTTTCCGGCTGATCCAGCAAGCCTACCTGGACCTGCCACGGGAGATCCTCCCGGACCGGAGTTATGACTTGGCGGACCAGGTCCTCTGGAGGTTCGTTGAAGTCGAAGACAAGTCGCCAGCCTGCGGTCCGGCTTCATCTCAGGAAGAGCCGCACGACAGCTCGAGAGTGCTTGCGCCGCCGACACGATTCGTCTCGGAGACGCCTCCATGACCCTAGCCGACCTCTTCGACCTCTCCGGGCGCACCGCCATCGTCACCGGTGGCGCAGGTCTGCTCGGCCGGGAGTTCGCCCGCACCCTGCACGAGGCCGGGGCCTCCGTCGTCATCGCCGAGCGCGACCTGCCGGCGGCGACCTCGGTCGCCGATGGTCTGCGCGATTCGGGGCCGCCGGTGGTCGCACTCGAAGTCGATGTGGCTCGCCCCGACTCGGTCCGATCGCTTGTCGATCGGGTGATCGGGGACTTCGGTGTCGTCGATATCCTGGTCAACTCGGCCGCGCTCGATCCGAAGTTCGACGCCTCCGGCGCCGGCCAGCACGCCTCGGGCTTCGAGGATTTCCCGCTCGACGCCTGGGATCAGGCGCTGGCGGTGAACCTGACCGGCATGTTCCTGGCCTGCCAGGCCGTGGCGCGCCCGATGCGCGACCGCGGTCGGGGCGTGATCGTCAACATCTGCTCGACGTACGGCCTGGTCGGCCCGGATCAGCGCCTCTACCAGCGTCCGGGTCAGCCGCCGCGCTACAAGCCGGTGTCGTACTCCGTCACGAAGGCCGGCGGGCTCGGGTTGACCCGCTATCTGGCGACGTACTTCGCCGGCACCAACATCCGGGTCAACGCGCTGACGCCGGGCGGCGTCTTCAACGATCACGATGACGACTTCGTGCGGAGCTACTCCTCGCGCACGGTTCTCGGCCGCATGGCGCGCAAGGATGAGATGAACGGCGCCCTGCTGTTCCTCGTCAGCGACGCCTCCTCCTACATGACCGGCGCCAACCTGGTCGTCGACGGCGGATGGACCGCATGGTAGCGCGCCGAGCGGGACCGCAGACGCCGCGCGAGCGGCCGCCGAAGACGGGCGGCCCGGTGCTGGCGGTCGTGCCGGCGCGGGGAGGCTCGAAGTCGATCCCGCGCAAGAACGTGCGCCCCTTTGCCGGCCACCCGCTGGTGGCGTACAGCATCGCCGCCGGCCTCCAGGCAGCCTCGGTCGATCGGGTCGTCGTCTCGACCGATGACGAGGAGATCGCCGACGTGGCCCGGCAGTATGGTGCCGAGGTCCCCTTCCTGCGCCCGGCCGACCTGGCGCAGGACGACACCCCCGACCTGCCGGTCTTCCGCCATGTGCTGGAGGAGTTGGAGCGGCGGGAGGGCTATCGGCCCGAGATCGTCGTCCAGCTGCGTCCAACATCTCCCGTCCGGCCGCCGGACTGCGTCGACCGCGCCGTCGGGCTCCTCCGGGCGCATCCCGAAGCGGATTCGCTGCGTGGGGTCGTGCCTGCCGGGCAGAACCCGTACAAGATGTGGCGCATCGATCCCCGCCGCGGATTGGAGCCGTTGCTGCGCGACGTGCCCGAGGGCTACAACCTGCCCCGTCAGGCGCTGCCGCCGACGTACTGGCAGACGGGCCATGTCGATGCCATCTGGTCGAAGACCATCCGAGGCGGTTCGATGAGCGGCGCGACGATCTGGCCGCTGCTGCTCGACCCGGCGTACACCGTCGATATCGACACCCCGCGCGACTGGCAACGCGCCGAATGGCTCGTCGGCCAGGGCGACCTGCCGATGGTCCGGCCAGGAGCGTCCCGGCGGAACCTGCCGGCCACGGTTCGCCTGGTCGTGCTCGACTTCGACGGCGTGCTGACCGACAACCGGGTGATCGTCGGCGGCCAGGGGCGCGAGGCCGTCATCGCCGATCGCGCCGACGGGTTGGGAATCGCCCGGTTGCGGCAGGCCGGGGTGGAAGTGATGGTCCTCTCGACCGAGACCGATCCGGTGGTGGCGGCGCGCTGCTCGAAGCTGGGCATTCCCTGGCGGCAGGGCGTGGCCGACAAGGCGTCCGTGCTGAGGGCGCTTCTCGCCGAACGCGGCCTCGAACCGGGAGACGTCATCTACCTCGGCAACGACGTCAACGATCTGCCGTGCTTTCCGCTCGTCGGCTGCGCCGTAGCGGTTGCCGACGCTGCGCCGGCCGTGCGGGCCGCGGCCGATCGTATCCTGACGCGCCCCGGCGGCCGCGGCGCCGTACGTGAGCTATGCGAGCTGTTGCTCGCCCATCGGGAGACGGGAGCCAACCATGACGCGTGAAGTCCAGCTCGGCAACCGCTGGGTCGGCGATGGCCACCCGACGTACATCGTCGCCGAGATCGGGATCAACCACAACGGCGACCTCGAGATGGCGCGGCGCCTCATCGACGCCGCCGTCCACGCCGGCGTGGATGCCGTCAAACTCCAGAAGCGGACCCCCGAGCTGTGCGTCCCGCCGGAACAGCAATCGCAGATGCGCGAGACGCCGTGGGGGTACATCACGTATCTCGATTACCGCCGACGGGTGGAGTTCGGGCGGGAGGAGTACGCCGCCATCGACCGTCACTGCCGCGACAAGGAGGTCGACTGGTTCGTCTCGGTGTGGGACGAGCCCTCGGTCGACTTCATGGAGCCGTTCGACCCGCCGTGCTACAAGATCCCGTCGGCATCGCTGACCGACGAGGCACTCCTGCGGCGCGTCCACCGCACGGGTCGGCCGGTGGTCCTGTCGACCGGTATGTCGACCCTGGAACAGATCGATCGGGCGGTGGAAATGCTCGACCGCCGGCGGTTGATCCTGACGCATGCCACGTCGACTTACCCGTGCGAGCCGGAGGAGCTCAACCTGCGGGCGATCGAGACGCTGCGGCAGCGCTACGACGTGCCCGTCGGATACTCCGGCCACGAGGTCGGCCTCGTGCCGTCGGCCGTCGCCGTGGCCCTCGGGGCCTGTCTGGTGGAGCGACACATCACGCTCGATCGGGCCATGTGGGGCAGCGACCAGGCGGCCTCGGTCGAGCCCGGCGGGTTCGAGCGGCTGGTCAAGTACATCCGCGTCACCGAAATCGCTCTCGGCGACGGGGTCAAGCGCGTCTACGATAGCGAAGTGCCTTCCATCCGGAAGCTTCGGCGCGTCAACTCCTAGTCGGATCCGAACCATGCCCGGCCGCACCGTCCTGCCGCTCCCCAACCTGCCAGCCCCGCCCGAATCCGGAGGCGGCGGCATCCCGGCGAAGGGGAACCCGCCATGCGGGCCCGCGACCTGAAGGTCCGCCTCGACGACAATCTGGCCGAGCGCCGCCTGGCCAATCAGGTGGCGCGCGTCAAGGCCTACCTGCGCGCCCGCCCGGTGAGCGACGAGCCGCCCGTGCTGTTCTTCAACGCCTCGACGCGTATCCACCGTCTGTCGCTCAACGCCGCCTTCGCACTTCTAGCGGCGTGGGCGGTTCGGGCTTCTGGCCGGCGCGCGCTTCAGGTCGTCTGCCAGCAGGGAATGAGCCAGTGCCCGCTGGGAACGGACCGACGACGGCTCCGCCGCGGCCCGCCGTGCACCCACTGCACGCGCTTCAGCCGCCGGCTGTTCCCCGACGACCTGGTCTTGCGCCTGGCGCCGTCGCCGGCCGACGACGTGCTGGCGGACCTGCGGCGTCGCTCCTTCGCGGAACTCGCCGGCTGGGAGGCCGACGATCTCCCGCTGGGACAGCTCGTCCTGCCGACGATGCGCTGGGTGCTCCGGCGACACGATCTGCCGGACGACGAGCTCGTCCTGGAGTTGTACCGCAACTACCTGGCCAGTGCCCTCGCCGTGGCGCGCCGGTTCGAGGGCCTTCGGCGATCGCTGCAACCATCGGTGCTGGTCGTTTTCAATGGCATCCTGTATCCGGAGGCGGTAGCGCGCGCCGTGTTCCGACGCGCCGGCATCCCGGTCGTCACCCACGAAGTGGGGCTGCGACCGTTGTCGGCCTACTTTTCGCACGACGAGGCGACGTTCCGCCACGTCTCGCCCGATTCGACCCGTCCGCTGACGGCGGAAGAGGAAGCTCGCCTCGACGATGACCTCGCGGCGCGCTTCGACGGCCAGTTCAGCATGGCCGGCATCCGCTTCTGGCCATCGATCCGGCCGCTGCCGGACTGGCTGGTCGAGCGTCTCGACCGTCAGGGACCGCCGGTGGTCGTCTTTACCAACGTCGTGTTCGACACGAGTCAGGTGCACGCCAATACGCTCTACCCGTCGATGTTCGCGTGGCTCGACGACCTCCGGGCGGCGATCGAGCGCCATCCGGAGCGGCTGTTCATCGTGCGCGCCCATCCGGACGAGACCCGGCCGGGCAAGGAAAGCCAGCAGACCGTCGAAGCCTGGGCGGCGAGGCGTGATCTTCTCGGCCGGCCGAACGTCGTCTTCATTCCGCCCGGGGAGCCGATCAGCACCTACGAACTCATCCGCCGCGCCGGGTTGGTGCTGGTCTACAACTCGTCGGTGGGGCTGGAGGCCTCGATCCTGGGCGCTCCGGTGCTGTGTGCCGGGCGGGCACGCTATTCGGAGGCCGGGGCGGCGCCCCTGCCGCCGTCGGCGGAGGCCTACCGCGCCGAACTCGAGCGCATGCTCGATTCGCCTCCCCCGGCGGCCGACCCGGAGCGGGCCCGCAACGCCCGCCGCTTCCTCCACTTCGAGCTTTACCACGCCTCGCTCGACTTCTCGGGCTTTCTGCGCGAACGCATCGGCTACCCCGGGATGGTGGAATTCGTCGGCTTCGATCCGGTCGAACTGGCGCGCTCGCCCGATCTGGCGGTCGTCGTGCGCGGCATCCTCGACGGCGCGCCGTTCGTCCTGGATTCCGCCGGCCGGCCCGAAGCCTCCGCGACGGTATAATCATGCGCCCCTCGGAAGGATTCCCATGAAAATCGAGTATCGCGAGACGACCAACGATCTGCGGACGCGCATCAACATCCACCAGCAATACGGCGGGCGCGACATCGACGCCTGGATGCTGGATCTGTTGCGCCCGAAGCGCGGCTCCCGCATCCTCGACGTCGGCTGCGGCGCCGGCAAGCAGTGCTTCGCCTTCGACACGTACCTCGGCGGCGAGGCGTCGATCGTCGGCGGCGATGTCTCCGACGAATTGTTGGCCCAGGCCCGCCGCGAGAACGCGCGCTACGGCAACCGGATAGCGTTCCGGAGCCTCGACTTCAATCGGCCGTTCGACTGGCCCGAGGCGGAGTTCGATCTGATCTCGTGTTGCTTCGCCATCTACTACGCCGCCGACCCGGGGCGGACGTTCGCCGAGATGCATCGCGTGCTCAAGCCGGGGGGCCGGCTGTTCACCACGGGCCCGATGCCCGAGAACAAGCGTCTGTTCTACGATGTCATCGTCGAAGCCACCGGCCGGAAGATCCCTCCCATGCCCGGCAGCTCGCGCTACGGGAGCGAAATCCTGGAGGCGATGCGGCGGCAATTCGATTCGGTCGAGGTGCACGTCTTCGAGAACCCCCTGACGTTCCCCAAGGTGGAGCCCTTCCTGGCGTACACGCGCGCCTCGCTGTCGGAGGATCGCAAGCTGTGGGGCTCGTTCTTCCACGGCAACGAGGACTTCGAACAGGTCTTGAAGGACATCGGCGCCGCCGCTGCTCGCCGCCTGGAGCGAGACGGCGCGCTGGTGATGACCAAGGTCGTCGGCGGGTTCGTCGCCCACAAGGCGGCCGCGGGGTCGCCGGCGTGATCTTCTACGGCCGCAAGCTGCTGTTTCTAGGCGCCCACCCGGACGATATCGAGCTGGGCTGCGGCGCCCTCCTGGCGCACGTCGCCGGGACGAGCGACGTCCTGTGCGTCACGCTCTCCGACAACCGTGAGAACCCGCAACTCGCCGACCTGGTCGAGGAGCACCGCCGCAGCATGGCCATCCTGGGCGTCCCCGACGATCGCGTCGTGCTGCGCCAGTTCTCGACCCGCAATTTCCCGCGCGACCGGCAGCAGATTCTGGAAGTGCTCTACGAGCTCAACCGCCGCGAGCGGCCGGAGATCGTCTTCGCCCACAGCCGGGCCGACATGCATCAGGACCACAACGTCGTCACCGACGAGGCGCTGCGGGCGTTCCGCGGCACGACGGTGCTCGGCTACGACGTCATACGCAGCAGTCACGGGTTCTTCCCGAACTTCCTGGTCGAGGTCGCCGAAGCCGATGTCGAGCGCAAGATCGAAGCCCTGGCCGCCTATCGCACGTACGCCGATCGCTACTACTTCCGGCCGGAGGTGACGCGCGCCACGCTCGTGCGCAACGGCGCGCTGGCCGAGCGGCCCTTCGCCGAGGGCTTCGACATCCTGCGCATCGTCGCCGAGCCGGGGGTGCTGGCCTCCCGCGACCGCCGGTCCTGATCGGGCCGACCGCCGCCGCCGCCGAGGCGCAACCGGATCCATGCCTCGCTCTCCGTCGTGTTCCGTCATCGTTCGGGCGTTCAACGAGGAAGAACACATCGGCCGTCTGCTGACCGGCGTCTTCGAGCAGACGGTCGCGCCGCGCGACGTGGTCCTGGTCGACTCCGGCTCGACCGATGCCACGTTGGCGATCGCCGAGCGTTTCCCCGTAGAGATCGTCCGGTTGGCGCCGGACGAGTTCTCGTTCGGCCGTTCGCTCAACGAGGGCTGCGCCCGGGCGCGCGGCGACTTCCTGGTCATCGCCAGCGCCCACGTCTACCCGGTGTATCCCGACTGGCTCGAGCGACTTGTCTCGCCGTTCGGCGATCCCGAGGTCGCGCTGGTCTATGGTCGGCAACGAGGCGACGGCGCGTCGCGTTTCTCCGAACAGCGCATCCTGGCGCGGTGGTTCCCCGAAGTCTCGCGCCCCCGGCAGCGGACACCGTTCTGCAACAACGCCAACGCCGCCGTGCGGCGCTCGTTGTGGGCGCGCCATCCCTACGACGAGGACCTGCCGGGCCTGGAAGACGTCGCCTGGGCTTCGTGGGCGCTGAGCAGCGGGTACGCACTGGCGTACGCCGCGGACGCCGAAGTCGTTCACGTCCATCGCGAGTCCCCGTCGAAGGTGTTCAACCGTTACCGGCGCGAGGCCATGGCGCTGCGGCGCATCCAGCCCGGGGAGCACTTTCACCTGGGTGACCTCGTCCGCCTGTTCCTGTCGAACGTCCTGAGCGACTGGGCTCACGCCCGGCGGCAGCGTCTCTGGCGCCGGGTGGCGTGGGAGATCGTCTGGTTTCGCTGGATGCAATTCTGGGGCACCTACCGCGGCTTCCGCCACTCGGGCCCGTTGACGAGCGAGCTCAAGCGGCGCTTCTACTATCCCATCGATCATGCGCCGGCGCCGGCCCCGCCGGCGCGCGCCCACCCGCCCATCGACTACACCGCCGTCGGGCATGCCGCAGCGCGAGCGCGCCCGGCGCACGGGACGCCGCCTTCGGCCGACGGCCGCCGCCATCGCCGGGCGCGACGGGTGCGCCGGTGACCGCCGGGTTGATCGCCCTCGTCCCGATGCGCCACCACTCGGTCCGCGTCCCGGGAAAGAACTACCGCAGGCTGGGCGGCCGACCCCTCTACGAGCATATCCTGAGCACGCTGCAGGCGTGCGCCGAAATCGACGGCATCGTCGTCGACACCGACAGCCCGGTGATCCGCGACGGCGTGCGCCGCCGTTTCCCTTCGGTCGAGGTGCTCGATCGGCCGGCGGACATCGCCGGCGACGACGTTCCGATGAATCGGATTCTGTTGCACGACGTGACCGCCCGACCGGCGGAGGCGTACCTCCAGACGCACAGCACGAACCCATTGCTGCGCGCCGCGACCGTCTCGCGGGCCATCGCCGCCTTCCGGGCGGCGCGGCCGGCCCACGACGCCCTCTTCTCGGTGACCCGCTGGCAGAAGCGATTGTGGGATTCGGCCGGCCGGCCCATCAACCACGACCCGCACGTCCTGCTGCCGACTCAGGACCTGCCGCCGGTGTTCGAGGAGAACTCCTGCCTGTACCTGTTCGAACGCGAGGCGTTCCTGGAGACAGGCAACCGGCTCGGCCGTTCGCCGATGCTCTTCGAGATCGAGCCCGACGAAGCGTGGGACATCGACACCGAGAAGGACTTCGCCATCGCCGAAGCGCTCCTGGAGAGCCGCCGATGACCGCCCGCCTCGCCTCGCGGCTCCGCGTGCTCGTCTCGGCGCCCTATCTGCTGCCGGTGCTGGACCGGTTCCGCCCGACGCTGGAGCGCCTCGGAGTCGATCTGACCACGGCGCCGGTGCGCGAGAGGCTGTCGGAACGCGAGTTGTTGGGTTATGCCGGCGCTTTCGATGGGGTTGTCTGCGGAGACGACCGCTTCACCGGCGAGGTGCTCGCCGCCTTTGCCCCGCGGTTAAGGGTCATCTCGAAGTGGGGCACGGGCATCGACTCGATCGACCGGGCAGCGGCGCGTCGGCTGCGGATCGCCGTGTTCAACACCCCGGGGGCGTTCACCGACGCCGTGGCCGACACCGTCCTCGGCTACGTGCTGGCCTTTGCCCGCGGCCAACCCTGGATGGACCGCGCCGTCAAGGAAGGGCGCTGGGAGAAACGGCCCGGACGCGCGCTGCACGAGTGCACCCTGGGCGTCATCGGCGTGGGTCGGATCGGGCGGGCCGTTCTGCAACGGGCGCGGGCGTTCGGGATGAGGCTGTACGGCAACGATATCGCGCCGGTGCCGCAAACCTTCGTGCGCCGCGTCGGTGTGCGCCTGGTGTCGCGCGGCGAACTGTTGCGCCGCTCCGACTTCGTCAGCCTGAACTGCGACCTCAATCCGACATCGTTTCACTTGATCGACGCCGACGCGCTGCGTCGCATGAAGCCGACCGCCGTCCTGATCAATACCGCGCGGGGCGCAGTCGTGGACGAGGCGGCTCTGGTCGAGGCCCTTTCCGCCGGCCTCCTGGCTGGGGCCGCGCTCGACGTGTTCGAGGAAGAACCGCTTCCGGAGACCAGCCCGCTGCGCACCCTGGACCAGGTGCTCCTGGCGGCGCACAATGCCAACAGCAGCCCGACGGCCTGGGAGCGCGTGCACCGCACAACGCTTCGCAATCTGCTGGTCGGGCTGGGCCTGCGGATCCCGCCGGCGCTGGCCGAGATCCCGCCCGCCCGGGCGCCGGCCGGCCGGAGGCAACGCTGATGATTCGAGTCGCCCTGATCACGGGCGCCGCGGGAGGGATCGGTGCGGCGACCGCACGGCACTTCTCCGCAGCCGGGTGGCGCGTCTTTGCCGTCGATCGCCGACCGGCCGAGAAACTTGCCGACAACGTCGTCGGCGTGACGGCAGACGTCTCCCGGGAATCGGACGTGGCAGCCGTCATCGAGCGGGTCGGGGAAGAGAGCGGGCGCCTCGATTCGCTGGTGAACAACGCCGCGGTGCAGATCGGCAAACCCTTGACGGCAATGTCCGTCGAAGAGTGGGACGAGACGCTGGCCTCGAACCTGCGATCGGCCTTCCTCATGTCGCGCGCGGCGCATCCGCTGCTCCAAGCCAGCCGGGGGAGCGTCGTCAACGTCGCCTCGGTGCACGCCATCGCGACGTCGACCAACATCGCCGCCTACGCCGCGAGCAAGGGCGGGCTTGTGGCTTTGACGCGCGCCCTGGCGGTCGAGTTCGGGCCCGACGGGGTGCGGGTGAACGCCGTCCTCCCGGGCGCGATCGATACGCCCATGCTGCGCGAAGGCTTCGGCCGCGCCGGGTACCCGGAGGAGTCGGCACGGCGGCTCGTTGAACGCACGCCGCTGGGGCGCATCGGCGCCGCGGAAGACGTCGCCCGCGCCATCCTGTTCCTGGCCGACGGTGAGCAGTCGCCGTTCACGACCGGGCAATGCCTGATCGTCGATGGCGGCGCGACCGCCCGCCTGAGTACCGAGTGAGCCGCGCCTGGCCTCGCGGGGTGCGATGACGGCCTACGCCGGCTACCGTCCGCTTTGCGCCTCGAGCGTTCGCTGAGGCCATACCATGGCAAGTCTTCCGGCGATCTCCTTCTTGCTGACTGTGGCGGTCCTGACCGTCCTCGATCCCCATCGCCATCCGGGACGTGTCATTTTGCGGGCGGTGCTCGTCACGGGAGTCTGGGTCGTCGTCGTGACCGAGGGGTTGAGCCTGGTCGGTGGCGTCACGCAGGCCGCCGTGGCAGCTGCCTGGCTGTTGCCCATTCTCGCCATGGCCGGGTGGCTCGCGGCGCGTCGACGGTCCGTCGCTAGCGCGCTGCGGCAATGCTTCGTTCTGCCGGAGAAGCGCGGCCAACGCGCGTTGTGGGCAGGGATCGCGCTCATCCCCCTGGTGACAGCGGTCGTCGGCGCGCTGGCCCCGCCGAACACGTGGGACTCGCTCAACTACCACATGCCGCGCGTGGCTCACTGGGCGCAGCAGCGATCCATCGACTTCTTTCCGACCGGGATCGAGGTCCAGAACAGCCGAACGCCGTTTGCCGAGTACGCGGTTCTGCACCTGTACGTCTTGTCCGGCGGCGACCGGTGGGTGAATTTCGTCGCGTGGTCGGCCATGGTCGGCTCGATCGCCGGAGCGGCGGCGCTCGCCCGGCAGTTCGGGTTTGGGCGACCGGCGCCGGTCCTCGCTGCCGCCTACGCCGCGTCGATCCCGATGGGGATCATCCAGGCAACGAGCACGATGACGGATGCCGTCGTCGCCTTGTGGCTCGTCGCCGCTGCCTCGGAGGTCCTCGAGATCGAGGGCGGGCACACCCCGGCGATGGCGCTGTTCTTTGCGGGCGTGGCGGCAGGCCTGGCGGTTCTGACCAAACCGACGGCGGTCCCGTACCTGCTGCCCCTGGGGCTACTCGCTCTGGCGCGGATTCGGGGTCTCCCCGTTCGCCGCGCCGCTCCGGCGGTCGCCGCTGGCGTCGCGGCGGTACTCGTCCTGAACCTGGGTCACTGGACTCGAAGCGTTCGCGTCTACGGCGACCCGGTCAGCGGCGGTGATCAGCTCTCGGTCCACGGCAACCAGGCGACGGGCGCGCGCGGTCTGGTCTCGAACGTCGTCCGCAATCTCGGTCTGCACGTCGGAACGCCGCTGCCGCATGTCAACAAGGCCCTGACGATCGGAATCCTACGTCTGCACGAATGGATCGGCATCGATCCCAATGATCCGCGCACTACCGCCCACGGCCGCTTCGAGGTCGACGAGACGACGACCAACGAGGACAAGACCGGCAACCTGGTCCACCTTCTGGTTGCCTCCGCGGCTTCGATCTCCGTCCTGACCGGTAGGACGACGCGGCGCATGCCCGCCTCCGGCCACCTGGTCGTCGTCGCCGCCGGGTTTGTTCTGTTCTGCTGGATCTTCAAGTGGCAGATCTTCGGCAGCCGGTACCATCTTCCGTTCTTCGTGCTTCTGGCACCGGTTGTGGGCGGGGCGATCGCACGAGGCCTGTCGGCGCGCGGCGGTCTCGTCGTGGGTTGGACGCTGCTGATCGGCGCGGTCCCGTGGCTCGTCGGGACGGGCCCTCGCCCTCTCCTGCCGCTGCCGGGTGAGAGCCGGGTCGAGAGCGTGCTGACCGGGAGCCGCTCGCGCCTGCTCTTCGCCAATGGGCCCTACCTTCTGGAGCCGTACCGCGCGATGACGGAGGAGATCCTGCGGGTGGGTTGCGGGGGCGTCGGCCTGAGCCTGCTGGGCAACGAGGCCGAGTACCCGTTGTGGGCGCTCCTGCGGGCGCCGCGCCAGGACCTGCGCATCGAGTGGATCGTCGCCGGGTCGCCCTCGGCCCGTCTCCGAGACCGGAACTTCGCTCCGTGCGCGGTCATTTGTGAGGGGTGTGCGGAGCAAGAGGTGTTTGGCGGCCTGCCCCTCGTCCGCGTCGTCGACGGGTTCCGCCTCTTCCTGGCGACGGAGGGCGAGTGAGCGACGACGCCCGACCACGGACCGAGAGGGCGCTGGCCGGCGTTCTCAAACACCGATTGCCGGCGCCGCTGTGGCGGCCGCTCTCCGATGTCTACTGGTGGTGGTACAACCGCGGCCGCCATCAGGCAGCGGCCTGGTTCTCCGCCGAGCGCGCGCGCAGCCGCCGCGCCCTTGCGGAGATGCGCGATCGACACCGCGGCCAGCGATGCTTCATCCTGGGGAACGGTCCCAGCCTGCGGTCGACCGACCTGACCCGGCTCCGCGGAGAAGTCACCTTCGGGATGAACCGCATCTACCTGGCCTTTCCCGACATGGGCTTTCCCACGACGTACTACGTCTCGGTCAACACGCTGGTCATCGAGCAGTGCGCCGAGGAGATCCGGCGCCTGCCGATGACGAAATTCCTCACCTGGCGCGCCCGTCGTTGGCTCTCCGGCGCGCCGGGCGTCGTGTTCCTCGATACGGACTATACCGGCCGAGCTTCGTTCGCCCGCGACGTTCGCCGTCGGGTGTTCGAGGGGTCGACCGTGACCTACGTCGCCCTCCAGCTCGCCTTCCACCTCGGCTTCGACGAGGTCATCCTGGTCGGGGTCGATCACCGGTTCTCGGCTCTCGGCGCGCCGAACGCCACCGTGATCTCGCGGCAGGCGGATGCCGATCACTTCTCGCCCGATTATTTCGGCCCCGGGTTCCGCTGGCAGCTTCCAGATCTCGAGGCGTCGGAGGAAGCCTATCGCCTGGCGCGCGACGCCTTCCAGGCCGCCGGCCGGCGCGTGCTCGACGCGACGATCGGCGGCGCGCTGACCGTTTTCCCCAAGGTGGACTACGACTCGCTTTTCGAAGGGGCCGGGGGACGATGAGCGCGCAGCCGCTGGTCTCGATCGTGACCCCGTGCTACAACCACGCCAGGTTCGTGGAGACCACGATCCGCTCGGTTCTGATGCAGGACTATCCCCACATCGAGTACCTCGTGCTCGACGGCGGCTCGACCGACGGGAGCGTCGACCTCATCCGTCGCTACGCCGACCGGCTGGCGTGGTGGACGAGCGAGCCCGACGCCGGCCAGGCGGCGGCCATCAACCGGGGCCTGCGCCGGGCGAGCGGCGAGATCGTCGCCTGGCTGAACTCCGACGACCTGTACTACACGCCACGGGTCGTGACGCGCGCCGTCGAGGCGCTCGAGGCCACCCCGGAGGCCGCCATGGTCTACGCCGACGGCGTGATGGTCGACGAGGATGGACGACTGCTCGATTGGCATCGCTATCCGCCGTATGACGTCGTGGACTTACTCGGCTTCCGTGTCCTGCTCCAACCGACGGTCTTCCTCCGGCGCGAGGCGCTGACGCAGGCCGGCTATCTGGACGAGGGGCTGCGGCTCGTCCTCGACCATGCCCTATGGATTCGGATCGCCGCCTCTCGCCCGATCCGACACGTTCCCGAAGTGTGGGCCGTCGAACGCACGCACCCTGCGGCCAAGACCATCGCCGAAGCGCGTGGTTTCGTTGACGAAGCGAAGGCTCTGCTGGCGCGCATGGAACACGACGCCAGGCTCGCGCCGCTGATCGCCCGTCATCGACGGCGCATCCAGGCGGGATTTCACGTCTTCGCCGGGCGCCGCTGCATCGACTCCGGCGATGCCGCCGAAGCCCTGCGGCACTTCCAGGCTGCCTTGGCTTTCGATCCACCGAGCGTCCTGCGGGTGTGGTACAAGGTGGCGCAGGCGTTTGGTCTGAGGCTAGGAGCAGGCGGCGCGTTTCTGGCCTATCGGTCGATCCGCAGGAGGCTGACTCATCGTGAGCGGCGATTCCTGCTGGGAGAGGATGGGGTGGCGTGGGTGAAGGCGTAGCCGCGGGCACGGCCCCGACCGCAGCCGTAGCACAGACCGCCGCCCCCGGTTGGCGCGGCCGGGCATCGTGGGGGCTGGTCGTCGGCGTCCTCTCGCTCGGGATGCTGCTCCGACTGATGGACCTGACCGACGAGCCCCTCGACTTCCATCCCATGCCGCAGCTTCACCGGGCCCTGATTGCGCGGGCGATGTACCTTCGATCGTCGGCGCCGGCGGGCCCCGGCGCCGGGGCAGTCCAGGCGTCGGTCGGCGCATACGAGCCTCCGATGCTCGAGCGATTGGTGGCGTGGTCGTACCAGGCGGCCGGCGGAGAGTACCCGTGGATCGCCCGGGTGTGGAATGCTGCCTTCTGGCTGGCCGCCGGGTGGACGCTGTTCGCCATGGCCCGTCGCTCGACCTCGATGCTGGGCGGGATCGTGACGCTGGCGTACTTCCTGGTCTTGCCGTTTGGCGTGCAGGTCAGCCGCGCCTTCATGCCCGACAGTCTGATGGTGCTCCTGATCGTGGTGAGCGGGTACGCTCTCCTGCGGTGGGGGGATACGCGATCGTGGGCGTGGGCGGCCGTGGCCGGCCTCGCCACAGGCGGGGCGATCCTCGCCAAGGGGCGGATCGCGCCGCTGTTGCTGATGACGCTCCTCGTGTTCCTGCTCGGCGACGCACGTCGGCTTCGGGTGCTGCGCGATCCGCAGGTGTGGCTGGTCGGGACTCTCAGCGTCGTCGTCCCGGGGATCTACTATGTGGTCCTGATCCCCGGCGCAACATCGGGCTGGGTGAGCGAGGGCACGCTGAACGTCCTGCCGCTGCTCGCCGATCCGTCCTTCTATTCGCGCTGGCTCTTCTTCCTCGACAACATCGTCTACGCCGGGGTCATGCTTCTCGCGCTGTTCGGGACGATGCTCCTGCCGCCGTCCGTACGGCGGCTGGGCCTCGGATGGTGGATCGGTTTCGTCGCCTACGGGCTGCTGCTGCCGTACAACATGGTCACCCACAACTATTACAACCTGCCGATCGTCCCGGCGATCGCGCTCGGCCTTGCGCCGGTGGGCGACCTCCTGCTCGACCGCGTCCGCACGCAGACCGGCTGGTTTCGTGCCGCGATGGTCGGCGCGTGCCTCCTGGCGCTCTTCTACCCGGCGTGGCGCATACGATCGGTGATCGTCGGCCAGGACTTCCGCGCCGAGCCGCTGGGATGGCAGAAGATCGGGCGCGAGCTGCCGGATGACGGCCCGATCATCGCCATCACGCAGGACTACGGCTACCGGCTTTCCTACTACGGCGGCCGTCGGGTCGATCTGTGGCCGTCGGTGCAGGATCAGGCGTACGCCGTCCTGCGAGGCCACAACACGTCGGACGACATCGGCGAGGTCTTCGACGATCTGGCCGGTGGGTACCGGTATTTCCTGATCACGAACTTCAGCGAACTCGACGCCCAGGTGGCGCTGAAGGAGTACCTGTACGCGACGTACCCGGTTGTCATCGAAGGCGAAGGCTACCTCCTGTTCGATCTCGCCTCACCGCGGGGGACCGGCTCCGGTGGTGGATAGCGTCCTCGACGCCGACGCGGCGCGCGGCGTGCGGCCTGCGGCGATCGATGCAGAAGCCGCCGGTCCCCCCGACGCGCGGCGGCAGTTTACCGGCGCCCGCCGCGAGCACTGGGACCGCGTGGCGCGCTCCCTCGACACCTGGCGAGGACTCGGGGCCTACTATCATGAGCGGTTGCGGCGGATCTACCAGCATCTGATCCCGGCCGGGCATCGCGTGCTCGAGCTGGGATGTGCCGAGGGCGACCTGCTGGCGGCGTGCCGTCCAGCTTTCGGCCTCGGCGCCGACTTCTCGTCGCACATGATTCGGCGCGCGCGCGCGTTGCACCCCGAGCTGAGCTTCGTCCACACCGACGTCCACGCCCTGCCGTTGCGCGGGACCTTCGACTACATCATCCTGTCCGACCTGGTCAACGACGTGTGGGATGTCCAGGAGGTCCTGGCTACCTTGCGGCAGGTGGCGACCCCTCGGACGCGGATCGTTCTCAACTGGTACAGCCGGCTCTGGGAGCAGCCGCTAGCCGTCGCCGAGGCGCTCGGTCTGGCCAAGCCGGTCTTGCACCAGAACTGGTTGACCTTCGATGACCTGGCCAACCTGCTGCGTCTCGAGGGCTTCCGCGTGCTGCGCACGTGGCGCGAGTTCCTCTTCCCCTTCCGGGTTCCCCTGCTGTCCTCGTTCCTCAACCAGGTCGTCGCCCGTCTGTGGCCCTTCGACCACCTGGCGATGGCCAACTTCGCCCTCGTTGCGCCGGAATGGACTGCGGCCGGCGATCGGAGCTCGCCCAGCGTCTCGGTCATCGTCCCGGCCCGCAACGAGGCCGGCAACATCGCGCCGCTCCTCGATCGACTTCCGCCGCTCGGTTCGGCGATGGAGGTCATCTTCGTCGAAGGTCATTCGCGCGACGACACCTATGCGGCGATCGAGCGCGAGATCGCCCGCCGCCCGGGGATGCGCGCCAGGCTGATTCGCCAGGACGGCACGGGAAAGGGGGACGCCGTCCGAAAGGGCTTCGCCGAGGCGACGGGCGACATCCTGGTTATCCTCGACGCCGATCTGTCGGTGCGCCCGGCGGATCTGCCGCGGTTTGTCAAGGCGCTCGCCGACGGTCGGGCCGAGTTCGTCAACGGCGTTCGCCTCGTCTACCCGATGGAAGGAGAGGCGATGCGCTTCCTCAACCTGTTGGGAAACAAGGCGTTCAGTTCCATCTTCTCGTGGCTGCTCGGGCAGAGGGTGAAGGACACGCTGTGCGGCACCAAGGCGTTGTGGCGCGAGGACTACCGGAGGATCGCCGCCGGCCGGGCCTACTTCGGCGACTTCGATCCCTTCGGGGACTTCGATCTCCTGTTCGGCGCCGCCAGGCTCGGGCTGGCGATCGTCGACCTTCCGGTACGGTATCAGCGGCGCGTGTACGGAACGACAAATATCCATCGCTGGCGCCACGGCTGGCTCCTCCTGCGAATGGCAGCGTTCGCCGCCTGGCGGCTGAAGTTCGTCTAGGCCAGCGGGTTCGGCCAGGATCGATCCACGCGAAGGTAGAACCCACCTTGACGTCGAAACTGCGGAGCTGGGTACCACGGGACTGGACCCTGCCCACCCTGATCCTTGTCTACTGGGTGGCGCGTTACTGGCACAGCCCTGCCTTCGGCCTGTATGCAGACGATCTGACCGTAGTCCCTCGCGCCATCGATATGTCGGCCGCGGAGATGGCCGCCTACATCGCCACGTTCATCGTGCACCTGTACGACGACGGCCGCCCCCTGTTCAACAGCCTGAACTACCTGCTGTCGTCCCTTGGGTGGCAGATGGCCGGGCTGTTCGGCGCCTACCTGGTCGGCTTCGCCCTCCAGGCCCTGAACCTAGCGCTGTTCTATCGGCTGGTCGAACGACCCTATGGCCCATGGGTCGCCCGCTGGGCAGGCCTGGGGTATCTGCTGTTCGCCGCCGACACCACGCAGGTGTGGCTTCACCGATCCCTCGGCGCGGACCCGTCGCTCACTCTCTTGTTTCTGGCGCTCCAGGCTTACCTCGACCGGCGCCTCCTCGTCGCGTATCCGCTGGCGGCGGTCATCCTCCTGTCGTACGAATCGCCGTACCCCGTGTTCCTGGCTGCACCTTTGCTCACGCCGGGGCCCAGCGCACAGAAGCGAAGGGAGTGGGCGCGCCATGCCGCTCTCGGCCTTGTCATCCTCGCCGGCGGCTACCTGATCCGGCAGGCCATCGGCACCGAGAGGGTGACCGCTCAGCCGCCGGTGGAGATGATCGAGCTGTCGCTTCTCCACATGTTGCAAGGACCTGTCGTCAGCCTCGGCACGTACCTCTACCGGCCGATTCAGGTTCTGGTCTCCCGCAACGTCGAAGCCCTGGCGATGGCGGCGGTGTCTCTGCCGGTCTTTGTCTGGCTGACGGCCGATCGTCGTGGCCGGACACTTCCGTCGCGGGAGGGGACCGATCCGGCGGGGTCGGTCGGGCCCCTTCGGTGTTTCTCGCGGCCGCTCTTGGTTGGTCTGGCGATGCTCGCCCTCGGGTATATGCTGACCTTCACGGTGCGCGCCTATGCCATCAGTGGACGCGATACCCGCGTCCATTTCGCTGCCACCCCCGGCGCAGCCCTGGTCTTTGCCGGGGTAGCGGGGATCGCACAGGCTGCGCTTCGACCCGCTTCGGCGCCGTGGTTGGGGCGTTCCATAGTGGCGCTGGAAGCATCTTTACTCATGGGGTTCGGGTTTGTTCTCCAGCGGGACTACGTGGATGCGTGGAGGCTCCAGCGCGAGCTCTGGTCCGCCCTGCTGCCGCAGATTCAGGACGCCGGGGAAGGGACGGTCATCCTTGTCGACCCTATTGGCCTCGAAGACACACGGCAAATCGATGCCACTACATGGAACCTGCCGCGCGTGCTGTCGGGTCTGTATCGGATGCCGGCCGAGTGGAGCCCACCGCCCCGTGTCTATCGGGGCTTGCTGGACTGGCGGGAATTCCTGATCCTGCCGGACGGCTCGCTCCGGATCAACGCCGACACGACGATTTCCCCGCCCGGCGAGCATACGACAACCGATTGGGAGCATCTGATCGTGATCCACACCGGTACCGGCGTCGTGCGGCGCCGCGATCCGCTCGTGATCGACGAGATCGCCTACCCCCTCCGACCTCCGGGGGAGCCGGTGCTCGACCAGCTCGAGCGCCGGCCGCTCTACGATTTGCTGATCCTGCCCGACCCATCGGTCGGCTCTCCCTAGCCGCCTCGGATCCCGTCGTCGATGACCGTGTCGGAAGGTATACTCGGCGTCCTGCCCGGCCGAGCTCCGAGCCCGCCCTCGCCCACCGTGGACGCGTCGTCGACCCTCCCTCTGGTCTCGATCATCACGCCCTCCTTCAACCAGGCGGCTTATCTGCGCGCGGCGATCGAATCCGTCCTGGCACAAGACTACCCACGCATCGAATACGTCGTCGTTGACGGCGGATCGACCGATGGATCGCGCGAAATCCTCGAGAGCTACGCGCCGCGACTCGCCTGGTGGGTCTCCGAACCGGACGCCGGGCAGACGGCGGCGATCAACAAGGGGTTCGCACGCGCCCGCGGCTCGATCTTCGCCTGGCTCAACTCGGATGACGTGCTGTACCCGTACGCCGTGCGCGAGGCGGTCGGCCACCTCGAAGAGCACCCCGAAGTGGGCATGGTCTACGGCGATGCCGATTACATCGACGAGCAGGGCGTCGCCATCGGACGATTCCCCGCCGCCCGCACGGACTACCGGCGGTTGCGCCGCGGCTACGTCCACATCCCGCAGCAGGCGGCGTTCTTTCGCGCCCGGCTGTGGAAGATGGTCGGCCCGTTGGACGAGGCCTTCCGCTTCGCCATGGACTATGATCTGTGGGTGCGCATCGCCGCCATCTCGCCCCTCGCGTATTGCCCGCGGCGCTGGGCGGGCTTTCGTCTGCACGCCGCCGGAAAAACGATGACCGAGGACGATCGCTGCTGGCCGGAGATGTTGCGGGTCCATCGGCGATTGGGAGGGGGTTGGCTGTCGCAGATCTATCTCCGCTACCTCGTTCGGCGTGTCGTCGGCCCTTTCTGGCCCGTCCGGATGGCCTGGAATCGCTTGCTCTTCCATCGGAGGACCGGGGTTGAGCCGTCTTGAAAGGAACGATCCGTCGCGCGCGCCGTCCGCTTCTCTGGAGGCGCGACTGATCACGCCCTACCGCGGCGAGCTGGTGGACCTGATGGTGCGCGGCCCGGAGGCGGACGACCTCCGCCGGCGCGCCGCCCTCGTGCCGTCCAGGCAGATCTCCGAGCGTGCCGCGTGCGACCTGGAACTGCTCGCCTGCGGGGCGTTCACGCCGCTCGATCGATTCATGAGCCAGGCCGACTACCGACGCGTTCTCGAGGAGATGCGGCTCGCGGACGGGACGTTGTTCCCGATCCCGGTCACGCTGCCGATCGAGCCGGGACCCGACTTGAAGCTCGACATGGACCTCGCCCTGCGCGACCCGAAGAACGACCTCCTGGCGGTCCTGAGGGTCGAAGAGATCTTCTCGTGGGAGCGCGACGACTTTGCCCGCCACACCCTGGGGACGACGTCGCCGCGGCATCCCCTAGTGGCGGAGCTGCCGCGCTGGGGGGATGTCTTCGTCTCCGGCGCGTTGCGCGTTGTTCAGACGCCGCGGCGCTACGACTTCCAGGACCTTCGGCTGAGCCCGCAGCAGACCCGCGCCGCCCTCTCGGCCATGCGTCGAACTCACGTCGTCGCCTTCCAGACACGCAATCCCCTGCACCGCGTGCATGAGGAGTTGGTGCGGCGGGCGATGGACGAGGTCGACGGCTCCCTGCTGCTCCACCCGGTCGTCGGGTTGACGAAACCGGGCGATGTCGACCACTTCACGCGCGTCCGCACCTACAAGGCCCTGGCCGGCAGCGCGTTCGCCGCCGGGCGAGTGCTGCTGAGTCTGCTGCCCCTGGCGATGCGGCTCGCCGGGCCGCGCGAAGCGCTGTGGCACGCCATCATCCGCCGGAACTACGGCGCCAGCCATCTCGTCGTCGGCCGGGATCATGCCAGCCCCGGGTCCGATGAGCACGGACGGCCGTTCTACGGGCCGTACGACGCGCAGGAGATGGTCGCGCGGTATGCGGATGAGATCGGCGTCGGCATGATTCCGTTCCGCGAGTTCGTCTACCTGCCCGACGAGGATCGGTACGAGGAGGTGTCGAACATCTCGCCAGAGGCGCGGCGGGCGACGATCTCCGGGACGGAGGTGCGCCAGAACTACCTCGAACGCGGGCGGCCCTTGCCGAACTGGTTCACGCGCCCGGAGGTCGCGGCGATCCTGGCCGAAACCTATCCGCCGCGCTATCGCCAGGGCGTGTGCGTCTGGTTTACCGGCTTGAGCGGGGCCGGCAAGTCGACCACGGCCGAGATCCTGACGGTGCTCCTTCAGGAGCGGGGGCGGCAGGTCACCCTGCTCGACGGCGACGTCGTGCGCACCCACCTTTCCAAGGGGCTGGGATTCAGCCGGGAGGACCGCGACACGAACATCCGACGGATCGGCTATGTGGCGTGCGAGATCGTGAGGCACGGGGGCGTGGCGATCTGCGCCGCCGTCAGTCCGTACCGGGCGACGCGCAACGATGTACGAGCCATGGTCGGGCCAGACCGATTCATCGAAGTGTTCGTTGACACCCCGTTGGAGGTGTGCGAATCGCGCGACTCCAAGGGCATGTATGCCCGCGCCCGACGGGGCGAGATTCACGGTTTCACCGGCGTCGACGATCCCTACGAGCCGCCGGAGCATCCGGAGGTGGTGCTGGAAACGGTGCGCACAACCGCCGAGGAGAATGCCAGAGCGGTGGTCGAGTTCCTCGAGAAGCGCGGCTTCCTCGTGGTTGACAAGGGGGGATGGGCCGTTGACGTCCGGTAGCGAGAACGTGCCCGCTGATGTCCCTGATCGCGAGCGCCATGCAAGGCCGACCGGACCGGCAACGGATCTGGCGCCGTTCGTATCGGTCATCATCCCGGTGAAAGACGACTCCCTCCGGCTGGCTTTGTGTCTCGAGGCTCTATCGCGGCAGCACTACCCGAGCTCGGCGTACGAGGTGATCGTCGTCGACAACGGCTCCACAGATCGGCCCGGGGAGGTCGTCGCACGGTTCCCTGGCGTTCGGCTGTTGACCGAGCCGAAGCCGGCGGCCGACCGGGCGCGCAACGTCGGCATCCGGGCGGCGCGTGGGGAGATCCTGGGGTTCACCGATTCGGACTGCCTCCCTCGACCGGACTGGCTTCGTCGAGGGGCATCCCGGGTAGCCGACCAGGACCCGCCCGGGCTGATCGCGGGCCGTATCGTCGTCACCTCCCGGCCGGGGGTCCGGCCGAGTCTGGCCGAACTCCACGACCTGGTCCTGGCTTTCCCACAGGCGCGCTGCGTGCGGCGCTCTCACTATGGCGCCACGGCGAACCTCTTCACGCGGAGAGAAGTCTTCACGGCCGTCGGGCTGTTACGAGAGGACTATGGTGGGGATGCGGAGTGGGGGCTCCGCGTTCATCGCGCCGGCCGGCCGGTTGAGTACGCCGACGACGTGGTCGTCGAGCACCCTGCCCGGCAAAGCCTGTCCGCGCTGGTCGCGAGAACGCGCCGCGGCGCGCGCGAGCTCTACGCGTGGCGGCGCCATCGACCGTGGCTCCTCGCACGCGATCAGCTCAAAGAGCTCGTCCCACCTCCCGACTTCATCTGGAAGATCGTGACTTCTCCGGTGCTGACGACGCCCTGGGATCGGGCGCGAGTCCTGCTGGTGTTCGTCGGATTGCGCTATGTGCGTCTCGTCGAGCGCACCCGTCTGCTCCTGGGTGCCGAGCCGGTCCGGTGAGGCCCGGCCGTCCGGACGCGATGCGGCGGGTCCGTCTCGCCTCAGTCGGATCTCCCTGCGGCATGAGACACACCGCCGATGGGCTGTGGGCCGTCGGTCGGCGACTCGACGTCGTCCCCACCCGGTGCCCTGACGGGTACGGGCCTATCCCGTGACTTCGTCTGCCTTCACCGGTCGCTCCCGAAAACGTTGGCGCCGGCGCGGCCCAACGGCCCTCGTCGTCCCGAGCACGATGGCCAGTGGCACCGAACGCCGCTTGGCCTTCGTCTATCGCCATCTGCAGCGGCGCTTTCCGGGCGAATACCGGCTGGTGCTCGCGGCGGACCTGTACCCCGTGCTCAACCGAGGCGGATACGGTCTCGATCGCCTCCCCGGCGTCCTCGTGTTGCGCGGCCGCTCCGATCTGGATCGTAAGAAGGGAGCGGATGCCCCGGCCCTTGTGAACCTCGGCCGACTGGTGACGCTGTTTCGCTACCGCGCCGAGATTCGTCGTCTCGTCGCCAGCGAAGGCATCGCGCTGCTCCATCCGTACCTGGAACTCGTACCGTTTCTGTCTGTGGCGCGGCTCCCTGAGGTTCCCTGGATCGTCCCGATCGTCGATCATCAACCCAAGTACTTCGACCCGGCCTCGATCCACTGTCGTCTCTTGCTTCGTGCGATGGCGACGGCCGAGCGGGTGGATTGCCTGTACGGGTGGATCGCATGGCGGCTGGAAGGGCTCGGCGCCGACCCCGATCGGCTGTGTTATCCGGCCTGGAACTGCGTGAACCACGAGGCCTTCCGACCGGAGGCGAAGGACCAGCGGCTGGTTTCCTTCGCCGCCCGGACGATCGATCTGAAGAGCCCATTGCTGATGGTGCGGGTGATCGAGCGCGTCCTGCGGCGGCGGCCCGATGCTCGGTTCGCGGTGCTCGGCAAAGGCGATCGCGACTCCGCCTTGGCGCGTGAAGTCGTTCGGCGCGGCTGGGAAGATCGAGTCCGCCTCGGATACGTCGAAGATCCATCGCCGATCGTCAACCGCGCGCTGGTGCATGTATCGCTCGAACGACTCGACAACTTCACCAATCAGTCGCTGCTCGAGGGTATGGCGGCCGGCTGTGCGACGGTGGCCAGCGACGTGGGCGAGACGCATCGCGTAGTCACCTCCGAGGTCGGGTTGCTCTCGCCGCTCGATGGGGATGCCCTGGCGGAAGCGATCCTCAGCCTGCTTGGCGACACGCGACGGGCCGCGAAGATGGGTCGGGCGGCACGAGAGCGGGTGCTGGCCAATCACCATGTGGACCGATACGTAGACTACTTGAGGTTGGTCCACGATCTCTCCCACCCCGGGCCGATCCAGGACGGCATCTGGCATCCGGTCGCCGCTTTGGCGAAATCCAGACCGACGAGGACGCTTCGAGGGAGATGACCGCCGCGCCGTGCGAGCGACGGCGCGGGGACGGCCGGGACGCCCGCGTGATCCGTCTGTCTTCGATGCTCGAGCGGTCGGCGCGATGGGCCGCGACACACCAGGCTGCGGATGGCTCCCTCGCGCCGGGACACAACGGCCCCTGGGGCGATCGCGAGACGCCGCTCCGAAACACCGGCGGCTGGCTTCTCGTGTTCCTGTGGGCCTATGAGCATACTGGAAAGACGGTCTATCGACGGGCGGCCGAGCGGGCCGCCCGCTACCTCATGCAAGAAGAACACCGACCCGGCAAGGGTGCCTTCGTCCACCAGCCGGATCGGGGTCGGCTCGCCGGCAACGGACTCGTCGGGCAAGCGTGGACGCTCCGCTCGCTGCTCGAGGCCCATCGTGTCCTGCAGTGGGAGGAGTTGCGCGAGATCGCCGTCGGCGTCGCCCGCCTGCATGCTTTCGACGAAGTCCTTGGACTTTGGTCGAGCCTGGGTGTGGCAGGCGAGTCCCTCGGTGTCAACACGACGCTCAACCAGCAGATTTGGTTCGCCTCGTCCGTCTCGCTGTTGGCATCCCACGACGAGGGCACGCGGCGGAAACTGCGCCGATTCATGGACTGCCTGCCGTCTCACGTCCGGTCGTCACCGACAGGCCGGATCGAACACCGGATCCACCCGCGAAGCCTCTGGAGGCGGTTCCCCACCGGATGGCGATCGTACCTGACCGCCTCCCGCCACCGGGGCGGAACCGAGGAGCAACGCTCAATTGGATACCACGCGTTCTGCCTCTTCGGGCTCGGCCTGTTGGCGCCCACCCAAGTGGGCGGCACGCTGCCCCGTCTGGCGTTCGTACCTCGGGCGATGAACTATGCAGAGTCGTTCGAATACCGTCGGGGATTGGAGGGAAATCCCTTCGCCTACGGGTACAATCCTACCGGATTCGAGATGGCATTCGCGCTCGTCTGCTTTCTCGCGGGTGTGGAGGACAAGGCCCGATCCTGGGTCCGCGAGCAAATCCGACGATCCTACGACCTGCGGACCGGCCTGATGACGCGCCATTCCCCCGATCCGCCGACGCTGGCGGCGCGCATCTGGGAGGCGATGTTCCTGCCGGACTGGGAGATCGACGTCGCCTGAGCCCACCACCCGAGTCCATCCGCTTTGAGACCTCGTGCTATGTGGAGCCCGGCCGTCGATCGGCGCCCGGCCGCTCCTGGGAAGACCCTTTGTGCGAGACCGGATCATGCGACGCGGCTTGTGGTTCACGGGCGGCGGAAGCCCTTGGCATCCAGTAGGCCCAAACGATCGTCGAGGACCCGATGAAAGTGACCGAAGGTTCGGCTGGCCTGCGAACGTACGCCGTGCGCGGGCTGTTCTGGTCGGCCTTGCAGCGAACCGGAAGCCAGGCGATCGGCCTGGTGGCGTTCGTGCTCCTTTCCCGATTGCTTCCACCCTCGGCGTTCGGCGTCTTGGCAATGGCCAACGTCTATCTCCTTGCCGTATTGCTGCTGGTCGAGCACGGAGTGAGCCAGGCCATCGTCCAGCGCGGCCAGCTCGAAGGGCATCACCTGGACGCCGCCCTCGGCCTGTCCGTGGTGCTGTCCGTGTTGTTGATGCTGCTGACGATCGGTCTGGCGGCGCCTCTGGCGAGCTTGTTCCGGGAGCCGTTGCTCGAACCAGTCTTGCGCTGGCTGTCGCCAACGATCCTGCTTTCGGGTCTGCGGGCAACGCAGATCGCGATCCTGCAACGCCAGCTGCGCTTCCGCGAACTTGCCATCCGCTCCACGGTCTCCGAGACCTTCGCCGGGATCGTCGGCATCGGCATGGCGTCGGTAGGGTTGGGAGTCTGGAGTCTCGTCGGGCAAGCGCTTGCGCGCGGGGCCGTCGGAGTGATGGTCCTGTGGAGCGTCTCCGGGTGGCGCCCGCGGCCGGTCTTCCGGATCGGGCCGGCCCGCGAGATCGTTTCGTTTGGCCTGCCGGTCCTCGCCGATCGGCTTGTCGCTCTCGTCATGGGGAAGGCTGATGACTTGGCCATTGGCTTGGCGCTGGGGACCACGGCCCTGGGACATTATTCTGTCGGCTACCGGGGGCTGACGTATCTGACGATGCTGATCGCGGGAACGGTGCAGCCCATCGCGTTCACGGTCCTGTCTCGCCTCCAGGCGGAGCCCGAGCGGTTTCGGCGCGTCTTTCTGACGACCGTTCACTACCTGTGCCTGGGAGGCTTCCCGGTCTTCGTCGTGGTCGCCTTCGTCGCTCCCTTCGCCGTACCCCTGGCGTTGGGACCGAACTGGTCCGAGGCCGTCCCTGTCATCCAGATCCTGTCGCTGGCCGGAGCCGCGAAACTCGCCGGGTTGCCGACATCCACCGCCCTGGTGGCGGCCGGGAGGCCCGGGACACAGCTGCGCCTGAATTCCGCCATCACTCTCCTGTCGCTCCTGGGGTTCGCGGCCGTGGTGCGGAGCGGGATCGCCGCGGTGGCTCTGGTGCATCTGGCTGCGGGATTGCTGGCGATCCCGGTGAACGCTGTGGTTCTCCGCCGGGCGTTCGATATCCAGGCGGGCGCCTACCTGGCGGCGAACCGCCTGGCCCTGGTCGGCGTGTTGCTGATGAGCGCCGTCCTGGGTCCGCTTGCCGCATCCTGGGCGGGACAGATCCCGACGCCCTTGGCATTGCTCGGCGCTGTGGTCGTGGGCTCGGTTGTCTACCTGGGTACGACGTTCTTTCTCGGCCGAGGGTCGTACGTCCGCGCCCGCCATGCGCTCGGCCAGGGGTTTCCCGCGGAACCCATCGTCATTGTGCCCGAAACCGAGGCTCCTCTCCCGTGAGTCCGAAGGCCGTGAGGCTCATCTACCTGGCGGGTGATGCGCGCAGCGGCTCAACCATCCTCGCGGCCTTGTTGGGGGCCGCACCGGGCGTCGTGGCTTCAGGCGAACTCAATATGCTGCTGGACGCCATCGGTGGGGCGAGGATGTGCGCCTGCGGCCGCCCTGTCAGTGAGTGTTCCCTGTGGGCGACCGTTCTTGAACGGTTCCGAAGCGAGCTCGCCCCCAGCGGAACCGACGATTACCTGGCCCTCCAGGAGCGGTTTACGCGGATCCGTGCGGTGCCGCGCCTCCTGCTCGCCGCCCGGCGTCGCTCGCCCTCCTTCGGCAGGTACTCCCGCTGGACCGCGAAGCTGCTCGAAGCGATTGCAGCGGCCGCCGGCGCGGCGATCGTCGCCGACTCGGCGAAGAACCCGGTGCGGGCCCTCGCCATCTTGCTTGGCGGCCAAGTCGATGTCCGGCTGGTGCATCTGGTGCGTGACCCGCGCGGAGTCGCCTGGTCGAAGCGCAAGGCGTCCCGCCGGTCAGGCTGGCGGCAGTGGCGCCGCCATGGCCTGGTGATCGCGGCCCGGGCAGCGCTCGACTGGGTCGTGAGCAACCTTGCCACGGAGGCCATCCTCGCCTCACATCCGGCCCTGCCGGCGATTCGGATTCGGTACGAGGACCTAGCGGGCGATCCGGAAGCTGCCCTCCGACAGATTGGCCGGGTCGTCGGGATCGACCTGGCGCCGATCGGCCGCATGGCCGCACGCGGCGAAGTTTTCCCTTTCGGCCATATCATGGCCGGTAACGCCGCACGCGAACGGGGGCCGAGCCGGATCGCGATCGACATGGACTGGGAGACGAACTCGCCACGCTGGATGCGCCGAACGGTCTGGCTGGCCGCTGGCTGGCTGGCCCGGAGATACGGCTACCGGTGAGTCCGCCGACCTCCCCCCGCGGGCCGATGGCCGTGCGGCCTTGGGCGAAGGAGGGGCGGCTTGCGCTCCCCGACGCCAGCCGTTGGGATGCGTTGGCGACCCGCCACCTTGGACCTCCGCCCGCCTTCAGCGAACGCTCGGGCGGAGTCGATGGGATCCCGAGCGCGAAGATGCCGTGGGTCGCGGCGGCGGACCCACCGATGCCGTTCCGCTCGGCCTCGCCCCGGCCTGGGGCGATACGTCCGTGGTGAGTGAGCCGGTCGTTTCGGTCATCGTCCCGGTGTGGAACAACGCCTCGGGCCTGGCAACTTGCCTTGCCGCACTTCGCGGCCAGAACTACCCTCCGGAGAAACTCGACCTGATCGTCGTCGACAACGGCTCCGACACGGCTCTTCAGGGGGCGGAAGCGGCGGCTGACATCCTATGGATCCGAGAGCCTGTCCCGGGATCGTACCGTGCCCGAAATCGCGGCATGGAGGAGGCGCGCGGTATGATCCTGGCGTTTACCGACTCCGACTGCGTGCCTTCGCCGGATTGGGTGAGCGCTGGCGTTCGGAGGATTGCGACAATGGCGAACCCGGGGTTCCTGGCCGGCGCGGTCGACGTCGTCCCGCGTGATCCGGCGAGCCCAACCTTGGTCGAGCGGTTCGAGATGGTGCTCGCATTCCCGCAGGAGAGCTACGTTCGGCGAGGCCACTTCGGTGCCACGGCCAACCTCTTCACAACGATCGACGTCGTCCGCTCCGTCGGGCCGTTCCGGGAGGATCTGCTCTCAGGTGGTGACGCCGAGTGGGGCCATCGGGTGCACGCCACCGGTCGGCAGCTCGTCTACGCCGGGGAGGTGCGGGTTTCTCATCCTGCGCGGAGCACGTTCCGCGAGCTCATGCGCAAGGCACGTCGCGTTGCCGGAGGCACGGTCCAACTCATGCGTGGCCATATCGGGCACCTGGCCGTCGAGCAGGCCAAGGAATGGCTGCCTCCGCCGGCGCTCGTCCGGCTGATCCTGACCTCGAGACACGGCGGCAGCGCGTTCCGGCGAGCACAGATCCTCGCTCTGCTGATGATCGTCCGTCAGATCCGCTTCTGGGAACGCCTGCGGGTGTTGGCCGGCGGCTCGCCGGTCCGCTAGGTGGATGGGGAGCATGGCATCGTGAAGGTCGGCGGCGGGATGCCAGACCGCGTGGTGCTCGGCCGTCTCTGGCTCGCCGTGGCCGCCTACGTGGTGGCGAGCGGAGCTTTCCTCCAGCTCATCGTCTTGCCCATGTTCTTCCCTTCCTGGGAATGGGGGCACGGATTGCTCCGCCGGGCCGACTCCGGAACGTTTCATCAGGCGGCGTCGGACCTGGCGGAGAGGATCCGCTCCACCGGCTGGTCGGCCTGGGAGCTGAGGCCCGACGGGCATGCGCCGGCAGGGGTCGCCGCCGTCGTGTACGCGCTCACCATTTCCGAGCCGTGGACGTTGCTTCCCTTGAACGGTGCCTTGCATGCCACGGCGGCGATTCTGCTTGTGGTCATCGTCCGAAGGATCACGAGAACGCGCCGCTGGGCAGCCACCATCCCGGGCTTCTACCTCTTCGCCTACGGGCAGATGCTTCTGGGCGATCACGACACGTGGCGAGGCAAGCCATGGCGCGGCGCGGCGGCGTTTGCTCTTGGGGCCGCAGGGGCGGTCATTGTCTGGGCCTACCGACACTACATGGCAGTCATGCTCCTGGTCGCGGGTCTGGGGGCGGCCGGCGTCAATTTCGTGAGATGGATGGCGGCCTCCCGGCAAGGCCTTGTTGCGATGCGGCAAGTCTTCGCCGCGGGAGCCGTCAGCGCGGCGCTCCTCGGCCTACTCCTCGGGCTCTCACGCGAAGGCGTGGGCGGCTCCGACGACTTGGGCACGGAGGACGGCGCCGTCTCGGCGCCGTCCCAAGCCGCCGAGTCGCCGGCACAGGACATGTGGGTCTCGGCGCGGTGGATGCCGGAGGCGTTGGATCGCATGCTTCGCAGCGTCGCGCGGCGACGCAGGCACTTCGTCGTTTCGTTTCCGGAAGCAGGCAGCAACATCGATGGGGATGTCGAGTTTCGGGATGCCGGAGATATCGTGGCCTACGCCCCGCGGGCCGTGCAGGTTGCGCTTCTGGCGCCCTTCCCGGCCACGTGGCTGGAAGAAGGAACGCTGCCTTCGACCACCGTGATGCGGCGAGCTGCGATCCCGGAAATGCTCGTCGCCTACTTGGCGCTGTTGGGCCTTCCCTTCGCCACCGTTCGGTGGCGCTCCACGGGCGATCTGTGGGTGGGGTTGATCCTCTGCCTCGCCATGCTGGCCGGGTACGGCCTCGTCGTCGCCAACGTGGGCACGCTGTACCGTATGCGCTATCCGTACCTCATGTTTCTGGTGGCGCTGGGCCTTTCCTCGATCGGGGTGGCGCTCGAGCGCAGGGGCCACGCGCGTCGCCCGGATGGCTCGCCCGGCCCATGACCCTGGCCTCTTTCGCCCATCATTGCCTCGCGCCCACACCGAAGTGCGGACGGGCGTTCCTCTGGGCGGAACCAGTCGCGACCGACTTCGGCCGGCCGTGCTCCGAATGAACATGGCGATGGCGAGGCGAAGCCCTGTGGCGCTCGTCCTGCCGAGTGTGATCGCCAGCGGGGCGGAACGGCGGATCGCCTTCGTCTACCGGCACCTGGAGCGGCGGTATCCCGGGGAATATCGGCTCGTGGTCTCCCGCGATCTCTACCAGGTGTTGAACGCGGCCGGATTCGGCCTGGATCGTCTGCCCGGTGTGAGGGTGTTGGGGCATCGTCCTTCGCTCGACCGCAAAGCCGGCGCTCACGCTCCCTGGTGGATCAACCTCGGACGACTCATTACCCTGGCCCGATACCGCCGGGACCTGGTGCGCCTGGCCGAGCGCGAAGCCCTCGCACGGCTGCACGCGTACCTCGAGCTGGTGCCGTTTCTCGGGCTGTGGTCCATTGATCGGGTGCCCTGGTTCGTGGCGATCGTGGACCACACGCCTCGCTACTTCGACCCTCGTTCGGTGACGTGCCGCTTCGTCGTGCGCGCTGCTCGGCGGGCTGTGGGGGTCGACTGCGTGTATGACCAGATCGCCCGGCGGATGGAGGCTCTGGGAGTGCCGGCCGACCGCCTACACTTTCCGCTGTGGAACACCGTCAACCACGAGGCGTTTCACCCGGAGCCGAAAGACCTGGTCGTGTCATTCGCGGCACGGGCCATCGACTGGAAGAACCCCTTGCTGATGGTCGAGGTCATCGATCGCGTCTGGCAACGCAACCCGGGGTTGCGCTTTGCGGTGCTGGGCGGTGGTCAACTGAGGGGACCGCTCCGTCGGGCGATCCTGCAACGCCCGTGGCGCGATCGAGTGCGCGCCGGTTACCTGCCGGACCCGTCCGTGGTCGTCAACCGCAGCCTGATCCATGTGACGCTGGACCAGTACGACAACATCACGAACCAATCCCTCCTGGAGGGGATGGCGGCCGGATGCGCGATCGTCGCCAGCGATGTCGGCGAAACGCATCGCGTCGTCGATGAGGAGGTCGGCGTACGCGTCGAGCTGCGGGCAGAAGCGATTGCCGACGCCATCCTTTCCCTCGTCGACCAACGGCCGAGAGCCGAAGCGATGGGCCGCGCCGCACGGGATCGCATCCTGACCCGACACCACGTGGATCGCTACGTGGAATACTTCCGGGCATTGGGCGACGCCCCATCGCTGCCGGCCTCGCCGCGGCCCTCGTTCGGCCCGGGCCGTCACGCCGCGGCGGATCGTCCCGCCGGCGCCAGGCGGCGCGGAGGCGTCCTGTGAGGCTTTCCGAGGCGGCCGATCGACCGCGGCTCGTCTTCTTGCTCGGCGCGACGCGTAGTGGTTCGACCGTGCTGAACGCGATCTTGGGAGCGCATCCCTCGGTGGTCGCCGTAGGAGAGCTGTTTCACCTGCTGCGGCTCGATCACGGCGACCCACGCGTTTGTGCCTGCGGCAAGGAGGTCGGTGCATGCGAACTCTGGGGGCGGGTCCTCGACGGATGGCGGAAGCGTCAGCCGGATCTGGATACCGCGGCTTACCTTCTCGCCCAGGACCGGTTCGAGCGATACCGGCGACTTCTCGGGATCCTGGGCCAGGCACGGCGACCATCGGCCGAGTTCTCGCGCTACGCCAGGTGGACGGCCGCGTTGATCGAGGCCACGGCGGAGATCAGCGGCCGCAGCGTCGTCGCCGACTCGTCGAAACACCCGCCACGCGCCCTGGCGCTGATCCTCTCGGGGGCGGCGCGCCCTGTGCTCATCCACGTCGTACGTGATCCCCGAGGCGTCGCCTGGTCGAAGGTCAAGTACCTGCGCCGCCCCTGGGGACACCCGTGGCTGAACAGACCCTTGCCCTTGGCGGCGCGCACGGCGCTCGACTGGGTGGGCATCAATCTCTTCGCCGAACACCTCATGCGCCTCGATGGCATCCGTTCCTTGCGAGTCCGCTATGAGGATCTGGTCGACGATCCCCGAACGGAACTGTCGCGCATCGGCAAGGTCACGGGGCTTGACCTGTCCCGGCTGGCGGCGGACCTGGCAGCCGGAACGACTCTGGTGTATGGCCACATCGTCGCTGGAAACCGCGCCCGCTTCCGCCCCGGACGGCAGCTCGCCAAGGACCTGGATTGGAGCGCCAGCTCACCGCGCTGGATGCGAGTCCTGGTCTGGTCCGTAACCGCCCCGGTGGCGCGCCGCTATGGGTACCGCTGGTGACCAGGCCTTTGCGGCGGCTGCTCGTTGTCGCCAACACCGACTGGTTCGTCTACAACTTCATGCTCCCCTTCTTGGAGCTCCATGCACGTCATGCGATGGGCGTGTTCGCCGCGACGCCGGCCGGGCCTTACGCGGCTGAACTGCGCCGCGCCGGGTTCGAGTGGGTCGAGGTCCCGATGAGCCGCGGGCGCGGGACGCCCGGTGAGGCCGTCCGGCTCCGGCGGCGGATCCGCACGATCCAGGCCGAGGTCCGACCGGATGTCGTGCACTTCGTCACAGCCAAGTGCGTTCTGGCGGGATGGCTGGCCCACCCGGGCGTCGACGGCCCGGGCGTCGTCAACGTCCTGCCCGGACTTGGACACGCGTTCGCCTCCCGCTCGCTGCTGTCTGTCTTCGACCGGTGGGCCATACGCGGCGGAGTCCGGCGGGCGGCGGCGTTGCCCAATGCCGTCACCGTCTTCCACCAATCGGCGGACCGCGCCGCGATCCTCGCAGGCTGGCCGGTGCCGGCCGACCGGAGCCGTCTGATCCCCGGATGGGGCGTGGATCTGGCGAAGTTCGACGGGCGGAGCCGCCGATCCAACCCCCCCATCGTCGCCCTGATCGGGAGAATGCTCTGGACGAAGGGAGTCGGGGAGTTCGTTGAAGCCTCGCGGCTCGTCCGGGGAGCTCTCCGCTCGAGGTTTGTGCTCGTGGGTGCTCCGGATGAAGGGAATCCCGCTTCGATCCCCGTCGCGCAGCTGGAAGCGTGGAGCCGCGAGGGCGTCGTCGAATGGTGGGGGCAGCGGGCCGACGTGCCGGGAATCCTTCGTCAAACCTCGGTCTGTGTTCTGCCAACCAGGTACGCCGAGGGTGTTCCTCAAACGCTTCTCGAGGCGGCGGCGATGCGCGTGCCCCTCGTCGCCTCCGACGTCGCCGGCTGTCGCGAAGTCGTCGTGCCAGGCGAGACGGGCCTGCTCGTGCCTCCGGGGGAAGTCGAGTCCCTGGCGTCGGCGATCCGAAGGATCCTCACGCGTTCGGATGAGGCACGCCAGCTGGGGGCTCGGGCGCGAGCGTTCGTCAGCCGCCGCTTCTCGGTTCGACGCCTGTACGAGGCCTACCTGGACGTCTACCGAACCCTCGGATTCGCTGTTCCTCCGGCGACGGGCCAGGAGCGGCGAAGCCGGCCTCACCCCGTGAGGATGAAGCGACAATCGCGCACGACCAGGGGAGGCCGAACTTGATCCTCGTGATTCTGCCGGGCTTGACTCTGGGAGTGGTCTTCCTGGCGTTCGCCGGGAAGTCGAGCGATCGGGTCGACCGCGACTGGCGGCAAGACCTCCTGCCCGCCGCCACGGCGTGCGGGGCCGTGGCGGCCTTCGGAAGCGAGTTGTTGAGTGCCCTTCGGTCGCTCGACCAAGCCGGTGCGGCGGCGCTGTGGGGCGGCGCAGCCGTGGCGACGGCCGTCGTCGGAAGGGCCTCCGTGCGCCGGGGCTGGACCCGCCTGCGGGCCGAGCTCCGTCGCCCGGAGATCCTCGAAGCCGCGCTTCTGGCCGGTCTGACGGCGTTGTGCGCCGTGCTGTTCCTGACCGCCGTCCTATCGCCGCCTAACAACGTCGATTCCCTCAACGTCCATCTGGTCCGGGTAGTGCGATGGGCGCAGCTGCAGAGCCTGAGCGCGCAGGTCGGGACGTCGCGCCCGCCGTGGGCGGAAGTCATGATGCTGCACTTGCGCCAGCTGTACGGCAGCGACCGCCCGGTCGCGCTGGTTCAGTGGGCCAGCTTCGTCGGCATCCTGGTTGTCGCCGCAGCCGTCGCTGCCCGACTTGGCGCCAATCGGCGAGGTCAGGCGGTGTCGGCCGCGTTCGCCGCCAGCCTGCCGCTGGCCGTGCTGACGGCGAGCAACACCAAGAACGACCTTGTCGTCGCGTTCTGGCTCGTGGGCCTCTCCTATTGGGCGGTCCTGAGTCGGCAGCGCCGGCTGAGCACGTCCGAAGTGGCGCTCTGCGGGGCGGGCATCGCTCTCGGGCTGCTGACGAAGGGTACGTTCGCGCTGGCGGCATTCCCTTTGGTGATCTGGATCGCCGCCAACCTCGCCCGCCGCTCGCCGACGCGCGCCGTGCTCGCCCGGGGGGCGGTCATCGTCGGCGCCGTGCTGGTCCTGAACCTCGGATTCTGGATGCGCAATGTTCTTCTCGAAGGGACGCCGTACGGGGACGTCGAGCTCCTCCGCCGGGCGCTCGAGGTCGACGACCTCCTGGGGCAGGGACGGTCGGCAGGATGGCCGTTCTTCTCGCGCGCTGCAAGCCTGATGGCACTGTAAACGATCTATCCCGAAATCGGACTGGCCATACGCCAGGGGTTGGACTCGATCCCCGGACTCTTCGAGCAAGGGTTCCTGGCGTCACTCGAAGAAGGACTGTGGAACCACGAAGGCTCGGCCGGGAATCTCCTTCACTTCGGCCTGGCTGTTCTGGCATCGCCCTGGGCGTTTGCCGAGTCCCCCAGATCCTCCGGGCGCACGGTCGCCATCTATGCCGCGGCAGCCTGGGTCGGATGGGCAAGCCTCACCCTTGCCTCCAACAGCGTCGACCGCTGGGCCGGTCGGTATCAGGTGGGTTTCTTCATGACCGTGGCACCTCTCGTCGGCGCGGCCTCGGGGCGCCTGCTGCGCCCTTCCGACCCGCTACGGTGAGGGGGTCCCGCGGATCCTGGTCGAGGCCGGCGCGGCGGGGACGCCAGTCGTAGTCAGCGACTCCCCGGGATGCCGCGCGATCGTGGAGGACGGCGTCAACGGGGTGCTCGTTCCTGCGGGAGACAGGCTGGCGTTGGGTCGGGCGATCCGGGCTCTTCTGGCCAGTGCGCCGAGGCGACGCCGCATGGGGGACGCCGGGCGCCGGATCGTCCGCGAGCGTTTCTCCGTGGAGCCTGTCGTCGCGCACTACCGTGACCTCTTCCGCAGCCTGGGTGTGCCCCTCGACGACGTGGGCGGCGGCTGACGCGGTGCGGAGTGGCAACCCGCCCAGGCAGCCCGGTCGAACCTTCAGCCGGGTGAAGGCCAAGCGAGCCCGGACGCCATCCACAGGCCGGACTTAGACCGTCGATGGGCTGGCGCGTTGCGGCGCGACGTTGCGGATGTGGATCCGGCAGCCGTGAACAGAATCCTGGCGCCAGCCCTCTGGTAGACTGACCGCTGCGGGAGCCCGGGCCCCGCGGGAGGGAACCACGGACGCCACCGCGTTCGCCATGCGGTTGATCCGCCGCTGGACCTGGATCGTCGTCGCCGGCCTGGCCGGCGCCCTCCTCGCGCTCGCGGCCGCCACGCTCGTCCCGCCGGTCTATGAGTCCTACGCCGAGCTCGGCGTGAGCCTGGACTACGGCCGTACCCCTCCGCTCGACTTGATCGTGGAAGACCGAGTCCTCGGGCGCGTGTCGTCCTACTTGCTCTCGTCGGAAGTCCTCGGAGCGGTGCGCCAGGATCTGATGGACAGGCAGGGGAACCAGGCGGAATGGACCGATCTGGCGGCGCTGCGGCGTCATGTGCGCCTGGATGCCGTCTTGGCTCAGTGGCGCCTGACGGGCATCTCCCGGGATCCGCAGCGGGCCGCCGATATTGCCAACGCCTGGGCTGCGGAAAGCCTGAAGGCGCTCGAGGCCGCCTCGGCCCACGCGTGGCAGGCGCTGAACCTGCAGCGCGCGCCGGTCACCGTCGCCTGCGCCGAAGTTTCCACCGGTAACTCGCTGGACTTCTTCTGGCAATGCCTGGCCGTCGGCGGCGGCCTTCAGCCGGAGGAGGTGGTCGCGCTTCAGAGACATGTGCAGCTCAGCCACGGGATTCTGCCGATCGTTTCGTACGCGCCCCTGTCCCAGGCCCGGCCTCCCGAGCGACCGGTCCTTTGGCGTCGTTCCACACTGGTGGCCTCGGGGACTCTGGCGGGTCTCCTGGTGGGAGTGCTCGTGGCCGGGCTGACGGCTCCGTCGAGGGGCCGGGGTTCCGACGAGAGGCCCGCGACCGGCGCGCCTTGAGGCCGATCTGGGATGCTGCCGCGTGGGTCGGTGACCTGGACGGCGCGCCAGCGCCTGGTGTGGGGGGCGTGGCTGGCGTTGCTGGTCTCGCTCCCGGTGACCAGTCAGCCGCATCTCGCGGCCTACGTCGGCGGCGGGCCGGTGAGCCCGCTGTCGCTGATCCCCCTGGCGCTGATCCTGGCCGTCGGGATCGCCCCGCAGCTGCGCTTCGGGTTGCAGCTGCCTCGCCCGTCGACGCCCCTGCTGCTGTTCGCCGCGGCGGCTGTCTTGTCGACGGTCCTGGCGCCGTGGCTGGGGCTGGCCCCGTTCAAGGGGGTCGACGTGGTCCAGCGAGGGCTGCGCGGGATGATGACTCTGGGGATCGGGGTCGGCTTCTACCTGGCGTCGGCCGTAATCGCGGATACACCGGCCCGAATCCGCGCTTCGCTGATCGCGATTGCGGTGGGCGCGGCGGTGATGCTGGCGTGGTCGGGCCTGCAGCTCGCTCATTTCCCCAATCGCAACGACCCGTACCCAGTCTGGATGACCCAAGTGCATGAGTGGATTTCGCTGCGGGAGCTGTTGCGGGGACGGGTCAGTGGTATGGCCTACGAGCCTTCGTGGCTGGCGGACCAGCTTGTGGTCTTCTACCTGCCGTTGTGGACGGCGTCGGTGCTGCGGCGGGAGACGGCCTTCGGGATCCGCCGCGGCGCGGTCACGGGCGAGCTGATGCTTCTTGGCTGGGGAACCGTGATCCTCCTCGGCACGTTTTCCCGGATCGGCGTCGCCGCCTGGCTGCTGGTCATCGGGGTGCTGGCGCTGGCCGGGGGCCGGGCCCTGGGGCAGCGGCTGGGCTTTCGCGGCGGACGGCGCTGGCTCGGCCGCGTCGGGCCGGCGCTGGGGTCGCTGGGCGTGATCGTGGTGGGGCTGATCCTGCTGCTGGCCGCGGCTCAGGTCGATCGCCGCGTCGCCCAGGTGTTCCAGATCGACGTGCAAGCGATCCTCGAATCGCAGCATCCGGTCTGGTACAACCTGGCCAACAGGCTGCGTTATGCCGAGCGGGTGATGTACTGGACCACGGCGGCGCGGGCCTTTGCCCTTTATCCGGTGCTGGGGGTGGGCCTGGGCAACACCGGCTTCCTGATACGTGAGGTGATGCCGGCCTTCGGTTACGTCCTGCCAGAAATGCTGGTGGCGGTCGACCCCGGATCGCCGGTCTTCCCCAATCCGAAGAGCCTGTGGTTCCGGCTGTTCTCGGAGACGGGGGCTGTGGGCTTTGTTCTTTTCGCGGTGTTCCTGGTCGTGGCGGCGGCGGCCGGCTGGCTGCTGCACCGGCGAGGGCAGGGCGTGCTCGGGGTGATCGGCGTGGCCTCGTTGCTGTCGTTGCTGGCGCTGCTCGTCGAGGGGTTCAGCCTCGACACCTTCGCCCTGCCGCACCCGTGGATTCTCCTCGGGATGACGGGCGGGCTGTGGTCGCGCCTCGCTCTGCGCGATGAAGCGTCGTGACGGCGGCGGTCTCCATCCTCGTGCCTTGCTACAATGAGGCCCGCTCGATCGGCCGGCTGCTGGACGCCTTGCGGCAGCAAACGTTCCCGGTGGGGCAGATGGAGATCGTCTTCGCCGACGGACTCTCGAGCGACGGGACGCGTGACGTGATCCACGAGTTCGCCCGCCGACACCGCGACCTTTCGATCCGAGTCGTCGACAACCCTGGGCGCACGATTCCGTCGGCGATGAACCGCGCCCTGGAGGCCTCGAACGGCGAAATCGTCATCCGCCTCGATGCGCACTCGGCGCCGCTCCCGGACTACGTCTCCCGCTGTGTCGAAGTGCTGCAATCGAGCGGCGCGGCCAACGTCGGCGGCTTGTGGCTGATCGAGCCCGGGGGCGAGGGCTCGATCGCCCGGGGGATCGCGGCGGCCGTCGCCGATCGCCTCGGCGCCGGGGATGCCCGATACCGGATCGGAGGCCCGGCCGGACCCGTGGACACCGTGCCTTTCGGCGCCTTCCGCCGCGACTGGTTGCGCCGGGTCGGCGGGTACGATGAGTCGTTGCTGACCAACGAGGACTACGAGCTGAACTGGAGAATTCGGCGGGCGCACGGGCTCGTCTGGTTCGACCCGCGCATCCGCTGCGTGTACTATGCCCGGCCCACCCTGCGCGCCCTGGCCCAGCAGTACTGGCGCTACGGCCTGTGGAAAGCGCGCATGCTCCTGCGGCATCCGGCCTCGTTGCGCCTGCGCCAGATCCTTCCCCCCACCTTCGTGCTTGGATCGGCTGCCCTGGCGCTCGGCGCTCTCCGGTTGCCGGCTGCCAGAACGGCGCTCCTGGTCGTGTGGGGTGTCTACCTGGTAGCGCTCCTCGAGCGCGGGCTGGCCGTCGCCTTCCGGGCGAAGAGCCTGGCAATGGTCGCGACCGTGCCGGCGGCCCTGCTCGTCGTTCACGGAATGTGGGGAGCCGGATTCCTTGCCGGTCTTGTCTACCGCCCGCCAGCGCGCACGGCGGAACGGCGTTGACCATGACGCTATGGAGGCTTCGATCCGGTGAGCGACGGCTGATCCTCCTCCTCGGGGATCTCACCGCCGCCGCGGCGGCGATGATGCTGGCGCTGTATCTGTGGGGCCAGGTCGACTTCCTCGGGCCGACGATCGAATTCGTCCAGACGCGCGCCCAGTGGTTCGTCTATGTCCCGCTTGTCTGGCCGCCGTTGATGGTCAACCTGTACGACCTGCAACGCGCCGCCGTCTGGCGCGAGACGGTGCGCGGGGTCCTGACCGCCGCCGCCGTCGGCCTGCTGTCCTACGTCACCGTCTATTTCGTCCTGAACTACTTCCAGCCGGAGGGGGAATTCGTGCGGCGAGGGGTCTTCTACTTCCTCGCCGGAACCGTCGTGCTGACGCTCGCCTGGCGCTGGCTGTACATCCGAGCCCTGGCGCTACCGGCTTCGCTGCGGCGGGTGCTCGTCGTCGGGGCAGGCGAGAGCGGCAGCTCGCTGGTCGAGATCGTCAACCAGCTGCAACCAGCGCCGTACCGGATCGTCGGCCTGATCGACGACGATCCGACGAAGCTCGGGCAGCAAGTCAGCGGCGTCCCGGTGCTGGGCGACAGCCGCGCCCTGCTCGACATCGTCCGCCGGGAAGGGATCAGCGACTTGTTGGTCGCCATCCTCGGACCGATGAACGGCGAGATGTTCCAGGCCCTGCTCGACGCCCAGCAGGTCGGCATCGGGGTGCAGCGCATGCCGGTCGCCTATGAAGAGCTGCTGGCGCGGGTGCCGATCCAGTATCTCGAGTCGGACTGGCTGTTGCGGTCCTTCGTCGACGAGGTGCACGTCAGCGGCTTCTACCTGTTGGGCAAGCGCTTGGTCGACATTCTGGGGGCGGCCCTCGGGCTCAGCCTGCTGCTGGCGCTGCTGCCGTGGGCCGGTCTGGCGATCCTCCTCGATTCGGGTCGGCCGATCTTCTTCCGCCAGCAGCGGATGGGTCAGGGGGGGCGCGTCTTCCGGATCGTCAAGCTCCGCACCATGCGCCAGGACGCCGAGGCCGACGGGCAGCCGCGCTGGGCAAACGAACGCGACCCGCGCATGACCCGCGTGGGGAAGCTCCTGCGCCGGACCCATCTCGACGAGTTTCCCCAGTTCTGGAACGTCTTGCGCGGGGACATGAGCCTGGTCGGCCCGCGGCCGGAGAGGCCGGAGCTCGTTGCCCAACTGGAACGAACGATCCCCTTCTACCGGGCCCGGCTGTTGGTGAAACCGGGCGTGACCGGCTGGGCGCAGGTGAACTACGGCAAGGGGGCTTCGGTCGAAGGCTCGGCCGAGAAGCTCGAATACGACCTGTACTACATCAAGCACCGCAGCCTGTGGATGGACTTCTGGATCATCCTGCGGACGATCGGCTCGGTGTTCGGCTTCCGAGGGGTCTAGACGCGATGCCTCTCGCCCTCGTCACCGGCGGCGCCGGGTTCATCGGATCGCATCTGGTGCGGGCGCTCGTCGCCCGCGGCCACGCCGTGCGCGTCGTCGACAATCTCTCGACCGGGTCACGCGACAACCTCGAAGGCCTTTCCGTCGAGCTGATCCCTGCCGACATCGCCAACCCGACCACCCTGCGCGGCGCCGCCCGCGGCGCCGATGTCATCTACCACCTGGCGGCGATGATCTCCGTCCCGGCCTCGCTCGACAACCCGGTCGGCTGCTACCAGACCAACGTCCTGGGATCCCTGCACCTGCTCGAAGCGGCCCGCCGCGAAGGCGTCCGGCGGGTCGTCCTGGCCTCGTCGTGCGCCGTCTACGGCGATCGACAGGAGCCGGTCGACGAAGACGCCGAGCCCCGGCCGCAGTCCCCGTACGCCGCCTCGAAACTCGCCATGGAAGACCTCGCACGGCTCTACCACCGCACCCTCGGCCTCGCGACCGTTTGCCTTCGGTTCTTCAACGTCTATGGCCCGCGCCAGGACCCCGCCTCGCCGTACGCCGCCGTCATCCCACGCTTCATCGAGGCGATGCATCGCGGACACGCAGCGACGATCTTCGGCGACGGCGAGCAGTCGCGCGACTTCGTCTTCGTCGAGGACGTCGTCCAGGCGCTGCTTCTGGCGGCCGAGGCCCCGGCCGCGCCCGGCGGCACCTTCAACATCGGCCGCGGCCAGGCGACGACGATCCTCGAGCTGGAGACGACGCTGCGCCAGCTCTTCCCCGGCGCTCCGCCGACCATCCGGGCGCCCGAGCGGCCTGGCGACATCCGCCTCTCGCAGGCCGACATCCGGAGGGCAACGGAAACGTTGGGCTATCGTCCGGTCCACGACTTGCACCACGGCCTGCAGGCGACGGTAGAATGGATGCGGAGATCCCTGCCGACCGCCAGCGCATGAAGCTGCCGTTCCAGATTCGCAATCGCTTTCTCCTGCTGCTCGACCTCGTCCTGATCGTGACGTCGGTCCTGGCCAGCTTCGCCCTGCGCCTCGACATCGGGCCGGCCTTCGTCTCGTACCTGCCACAGGCGTCGCTGATGGTCGCCATCGCCCTGTTCGTTAAACCGACGGTCTACTACCTGTTCGGCCTGTACCGGCGCTACTGGGTCTATGCCAGCGTGCGCGAGATCCAGCTCATCGCCCTGGCGACGATCACGGCTTCGATCTTCGTCTCGCTGTTCGTCATCCTGCTCGTCCCGGTCGTTGGGCTGCGCGGCTTCCCGCGCTCGGTGCTCGGGATCGACGGGCTGCTCTCGCTGCTGCTCGTCGGCGGCGTGCGCTTCTCGGTGCGCCTGCTGGCGGAGGTCGTGCAGCGCGGCGCCCACGACGACCGCCCGGGCGGCGTGCGGCGGGTGGTCGTCGTCGGCGCCGGCGACGCCGGCACGCTGATGGTGCGCGAGATGCAGCGCAACCCGCAGCTGCATCTGCGCCCGGTGGCCTTCGTCGACGACGACCCCGAAAAGCTCAAGAAGGACATCTACGGCGTGCGCGTCGCCGGACGGCTCGATCAACTGCCGACGGTCGTCGAGCGCCACCGGGCCGACGAAGTCATCATCGCCATCCCGACGGCCGCCGGGCCCGTCGTCCGGCGTGTGGCCGACGCCTGCCGCCGGCGGTCGATCCCGTTCCGCACGATGCCCGGGATTTACGAGTTGTTGGGAGGTAAGGTCAGCGTCAGCCGCCTGCGCGACGTCGACATCGGCGACCTGCTGCGGCGCGAGCCGGCGGCCATCGACGACGAAGCCGTCGGCCGTACCCTGGCCGGCAAGCGCATCCTGGTCACCGGCGCCGGCGGCTCGATCGGGCTCGAACTGTGCCGGCAGATCACCCGCTGGCGCCCGGCCGAGCTGGCGCTCCTCGGCCACGGGGAGAACAGCATCTTCGAGGCGCTGCTCGAACTGGAAGAGAGCGACGGCGATCTGCCGATGCACGCCGTGATCGCCGACGTGCGCGACGAGGCGCGCATCCGCAGCGTCTTCGAGCGCTTCCGGCCCGACGTCGTCTTTCACGCCGCCGCCCACAAACACGTGCCGTTGATGGAAGTCAACGTCGAAGAGGCGGTCAGCAACAACGTCGTCGGGACACAGGTGGTGGTCGAAGCCGCCCTGGCCGTCGGGACCGAGCGGCTGGTGCTGATCTCGACCGACAAGGCGGTGCAGCCCTTCAATGTCATGGGGGCGACCAAGCGCCTCGCCGAACTGATCGTGCGCGATGCCGCGCGGCGATCGGGACGGGCCTTCACTTCGGTGCGCTTCGGCAACGTGCTCGGCAGCCGGGGCAGCATCGTGCCGCTCTTCAAGCGCCAGATCGCGCAGGGTGGCCCGGTGACGATCACCCACCCCGACATGAAGCGCTACTTCATGACCATCCCCGAGGCCGTGCATTTGGTGCTTCAGGCGGCCGGCATGGGCGACGGCGGCGAGGTGTTCGTGCTGCGGATGGGCGAGCAGGTGTCGGTGCTCGAGTTGGCGGAGGATCTGATCCGCCTCTCGGGCCTCGAGCCGGGCCGCGACATCGAGATCGTCTTCACCGGCGCCCGGGCCGGCGAAAAGCTCAGCGAGAGCCTGTGGGACGAGGGGATGACCTACGAGCCCACCGACCATCCGGACATCGTGCGAGTCGAGGACGAGATCCCTCTCCAGGGGGAGACGCTCCAGGCGACGATCGACGAGCTGGCGCGGCTGGCCCGCGAGGGCGACGTCGGGGCGATCGTCGGTCTGCTCGGCGAGCGCGTCCCCGGCAATCTCCTGGGACAGGCGCCTCCGCCGGACATGAAGGCCGTTCTCTAGACTGTACTGTTTCGCAATTGTGTT